>Ga0272446_1000645_pt1 | contig 53479 bp, 35 predicted proteins | sample YNPCB0061_FD_194587 | JGI IMG/M metagenome (GOLD analysis project Ga0272446, IMG submission 194587) | Hot spring microbial mat communities from Yellowstone National Park, WY, United States - YNP-CB-006-1 | ecosystem: Environmental > Aquatic > Thermal springs > Hot (42-90C) > Sediment | place... | reverse complement strand
GGCCACGTCGCCGATGGCAAAGATGTGCGGGACATTGGTACGGCGTTGGGCATCGACAGGGATAAAGCCACGCTCGGTGACTTCGACGCCCGCCTTGTCTGCTGCGATGTCTTTGCCGGTCGGTCGGCGACCCACCGAAACGAGTACCCGCTCAAACACCTCTTGACTCGTCTTGCCGTCGGCCTCTTCCAGTGTGGCTTGGATGCCGTCCTTGACCTCCTCGACCTTGGCAACCTTGGTCTTGAGCAGAATCCGCTCGAATAGCTTGTGCTTGGTCAGCCGATCGTGCAACGGCTTGACGAGGTCGCGGTCGGCTCCGGGCAATAGGCCGTCGGTCATCTCGACCACGCTGACCTTGCTACCCAGGGCGGCATAGACAAAGCCCATCTCCAGACCAATGTAGCCCCCGCCAACGATGAGCAGACGCGGCGGCACCTCTTCGAGTTTCAGTGCCCCGGTGGAGTCCATAATGCGCGGCGTGTTGAGCTTGAAGGCCGGCGGGACCGCGGGGACGCTGCCGGTGGCAATGATGCACTGCTGGAATTGCACCACCGGGCCGCCCTCGACCTGAAGGGTGTTTGGCCCAGTGAATTGGCCGCGCCCCTGCACCAGGTTGACCTTGCGGACTTTGCACAGACCCACCAAGTTGCGCGACAGATTCTCCACCACCTTTTGCCAGTGGCCACGCACGCCGTGGAGGTCGATCTTCGGTTCACCAAAGCTCAGGCCGATCGAGGCCGCCTCGCGGGCCTCGACGATCAGTTTGGCAATGTGCAACACGGCCTTGGAGGGGATGCAGCCAACGTGCAAACAAGTCCCGCCGGGCCGCTCGCGGGCTTCGATGAGCGTTGTCTGGATGCCGTGGTCCGCCGCCAAAAAGGCGGCCGCATAGCCGCCCGGTCCACCGCCTAGAACGGCCAATTGTGTTTGGATGGTGTCCGCCATGAAGGTCTCGATTCTGGAGTCTAGGAAGTCGCGAAACTCTCTGGCGACATTGTAGGAGCAAGCAAGGCAAACGGCGTCCGACAAGGCAAGCCAAGTGAGGGGTTCTCTGCAAGCGAAGAGTCGAGAAGAACCGTCAACGGGAGACTTTCGTCTCCCGTTGTACGCATTCACACTTTGTTGTTTCGGAGGAGAAACCACGTTTGCCGTGGGAGTTACTCGTCGTCGTCTTCGAGCTTACGGGGCAGGGGTTTGAGTTCGGTGACTTGCTTATCGGTGACGGTCACCGGGAGGTTGCGTGCCTCCATCTTGGCTCCGGGGAAGATCCAGCCAAGCCGCTCATGCCAACCCACGAGACGATAGTTGCCGGCCGGCACGTTCTTGATCTCGAATTTGCCCTCAGCGTCCGTGAGGGCATAGTAGGGGCTGTTGGGCACCACGACGAACCCTTTCATCCAGGCGTGGATGGTGCAGCTGTAGGGAATCGTCGGGAAGGCTCGGGCCTTGATCTTGCCCAGGCTGATCTCCCGCCCAGCGGGGATGGTCGTATTCTGCGTCGGACCCGCTGCCCCGCCGTTGATATTCACATTGTGCGACACCGGCGAGGAGTTCTTCACGATCAACTCCTGGCCATCGAGTACCACGGTGATCCGTTCGATGAACATGCAGCAGGGTTGATCAATGCTGACTTTCTTGTCCAGCAACTCCTTGGGCGTGGGCAGAACTTTGAGTGGCTCCTTGGCATCGACCAGCCAAAACACCACGTTTTTGATCCCTTTGGTCTTGGGATCAATCAGCAGCGAGTCATCCAACAGCTTGCCCTTGCTCAGGCAGTGCATCTTGTCGGTGTTGACGTTCAACTCTGGAGCTTTGGGAATCACCTTGTCCGACCAGATCACTTGCCCTTTGACCGAACCTTGGCCATACACGGTGGGCACCACTAGGCCAGCCAGCACGACAACCGTTGCCATCCAAACAATCCGCAGGTTCACTTGTTCTCTCCTGAAGTCGATGGGGAGACAGGGGGTTTATAGGTAGGGGCCTGGCGATTCAGCCGGGCCGAATCCATGATCAGATCTCGACTGGCCCGCGTCTGTTGCAACGGCGAGCCGACAAAGAGATCCTGATACTGCCATTCTAGGGGGTGCGGCGTGTTTGGAAAGTTCTGTGGCATCAGAGGCGAGTAGGCAAACAAACGCCGGGGATTGGCAATCCATTGCTCGGTCCAGAGCGGCTTAAGGCGTTGAGCCGCCAACGCCAGGTTAGGCCCTTTGGGAGCGGGGGTGACGATTGGCCCAACATTATGGCAACTGATGCAGAGATTCTTATCCGTAAGCAGCTGAAACGCCGCTCGTTCGTAGGCGGTCCCAGGTCCGGGCGCGAGACGTTGCTGAATCCCCTGGGCCAGCTTTTGCAACTGAGGATGTTGCGCTTTCTGGGCAGGATCTTTCAGGGCAGCTTCGACTTCTGCCAGCTTGGCTCGCGCCGCCGCCTCGTACCGCTCGCTTTGCTGCTTCCAGTAGCTGTCGCTCTGCACCGCAAGAGAGGTGTACGGCCCCTCGGTTGCAGCGCCAGGATGGAGCCGGCGCGTCACCACCGTGAAGTAATCAACCAGGGCTTGTGCCTCCTCAGGGCGGAGAGCAAACCGCGGCATCCGCAGCAACATATAATTTTCCGGCCGAATCACAGTTGGTTCGAGAAGGAACTGATACAACCATTGTGCTTGGACCCGTTCGCCCTCGCGTAAGAGCGGTGGCGCGAGCACACCGCGAGCTTTGCCCGGTTCGCTGAGGGGGAAGTTGCTGGGGTCCTTGCGGGCCAGGTAAGGGATCATCACCTCGGTCCAGATTCCGCCATAGCCGGGCGTGCCGTGATAGCTGCCCCGCGGCAAAGAAAGGAACATACCGGCCCGCAGGTCACGAAAATCGCCCTGGGCGGTGGGGATACGCAACGCCTCGGTCAGGTAGATGACATCGTTTTTGCCCTCACCGGACATCTCCGTTGCCTGGGCATCGAACAACCCATAGGCTCGCAGGCGCTCGCCCTGTGGCGCGGTTCCCGTCCAGGCACTATGCCCGGCGTAGAGATGATCTTTCAACCAACTGGAGGCATCTTCCATAGCTGCACGGTTGTAATCGTTCAACAAGCGTTCACGCAACTCCGGCGTGAGCGTGAACTCATAGACACCCGGTTGAATCTGATGGCAACTGGCGCAATGATACTTGTCCAGAATGGCTCGGCCGCGTGCCTCGATGGCCGCATCTCGCCGTGGATCGGGGAGCTTGGCCGTGGCAACCGGGCTGCGCACCAGTCCCAGCACGAAGGTCATGACGGCCTCTCGGGCGGTGGCCTCTTCGACTGGCACACGCGAGGCGAAGGCCGCTTCCTCTTCGCCTTTATGGGGCAAGGGGCGAGCAAAGCGGTATTGCGGCATGACCCGGCGTTCCAGCCAGGCACGTTCCCGGCCCACGTCGGCCGCCCGCGGATCGGTCAGCTTGGCCGACAAGTAGCCCTCGCGTTGATGCTGCTCCAAGGCCCAGATAAACAGTTCTTCATAAGGCTGCTTACCAGCGACTGCCTCGAACAATCGCTGCGGTTGCAGCCGGGCGTACTCTGCTTTTTCAGCCTCACTCAGAGGTTGGGTGGCGGCCTTGGTTTCCAGAGCGATGAGACGCTCGTGAGCCTCTAGTTTCGCCTTGAGCCGGTCGCGTTCGAGCTTCTCGGCGGGGCTGAGTGCGTCGAACTTCTCTTGCAGGGCGTTGAGACGAGCCGTGACCTCCGCCCGGCTGTTGCCCTCTAGCCGCGGCACCACCGCGTAGTTCTGGCGAAAATACTCCGCCAGACCAGCAAACGCCTCGTCCGGAAGCTGCTTACGGCCCCAGTCACTCAGCGGCACGCTGTTGGGCTTGGCCGTCTCGAAGCCGGGTATGTCGTGGCAGCCGTAGCAACCGAGCCGAGCGATGGCTTTTTTGCCGACATACCATTGCAGCGTCTCGGGCGTGACCCGGTCTGCGAGCAGACGACGTTCATCGGCGGACTCTGGCAGTTGGGCCAAGCGCTGGGTTGGCAGGCCGTGGAGCGTCTGGCCTTGCCAGTGGAGGGGTTGCAGGTCGGCGGGTTGTAGCCCGGGCACCTGAGCGAGATATTGCCGAGCCAGGGCTAGCAAATCCTCTTGGGTCGGCACGCCCGGATCGGCCACGCTAGCCGGTTCGCTTGGTTTGACTGAGAGCAACCAGCTGGCAATATCGTCGGCCTGTTCGACACTCAGATGGGTAATGGGCATCAGCGTCTCGGGCGAATGCACTTGCGGGTTGAGGAGCCATTGCACCAGCCAACGGCGGGCCTGTTGTGGCTCGAGGCCCGCGAACTTTTCCTGAAGGCGCGACAGGTCCGGCCCGTGCTGCGCCTCCGAACGCACCGAATAAACCGCTGTCTTGCCATCGACCTTCAGAGCTTTGGTCGTGCCGGTGTGCCTGTGGCAGGCCAGACAACCTTTCTCCGTGAAAAGCAGCCGCCCCTGGACTTTGTTGCCTTGGCGGCCAAGATCCAGCGTGACGCTGGCTCCGTCGGCGTCGATCAGCCGTTCGCTCAGGGGCACGGCCCGGTGGAATCGGCTCCCTTGCGTCGCGAGAGTGGCCAGCTGCGTGAGGAGGCCGGCACGCTCAGAAGCATCAGCAGGCAGTTCTTTGTAACGCTCTAGCAGTCCTTCCATCTGACGATGGATGTCTGCAATGGCCGTCGTCGCGAGCGGCTGCTGGCGTCGGGCTTGCTGGTGCAGCTGGTCGAGTAGATGTCGTAGCGTCTGCCAGGCGCTAGCGGAAGCGGGCTGCTGCGTTAGTTGGGCGTAAGCCTGTTGCCAGGCTTGGTGCAGCTGTTGGCTAGTGAGATCCTCCCCCCGCAAGGCCCGTTGACTCTCGCTGTGTAGATAGTGGCTGATGGCAGCGATTTCGACGGCGGGGAAAGCTTTCTGGTCGGCGGGCAGCACATCGGGGTGATTATTACTTAGGCCGTAGAAGTGAGGCATCAACGTATGCTCACGCCAAGCACTCGGCTCGGCAAGCCAACGCCGCAACCACGTTTCCTCGAGTTTTTCGGCCACCCGCCGCAGGCTTGGCCCGACGGGACGCGACTCCAAGGCTGGCCCCTGCACCTCGTGGCAGCCTTGACAGCCGAGTTGCTCAAAGAGCCGTTTCCCCGCCAGCAGCTTGGGCGCTTCCTCTTGCACGCCGTGGCGGATGGTGTCGCTGACCTGAGCGTGACACTTCAAGCAGCTGGCTTGCGTGAAGCGTGTCGCCAGCATGCTCGCCGATCCGCAGTCATCGGCCTGCCAAGAGTGGTCACGCATCCAGGCGGCCAGCGTGGCGGTGTCGTTGGGCTGATGACCGGCCGCGGTGAAAGTGGTGGCCTGGCTCTGGCCGTGGTGGCAATCGGCACAAGCAAAGCTGCCCAGGGGGTGCGGACTATTCGCGCCGACGTACAAATCCAAACGCGGATGGGCACAATACTGTTTCATCTGTGCCTCCGTTAAGGGCACCGGCTCCACGTGCGGCACCGCTGGGGTGAAGGTGGCTAACGCTCCGCTCGTCAAAGCGCTCAAAGCGATGCCGGCGTAGATAGCGTTCAGCCCGACACGCCAGGAGCGTTCCAGCAACCCCAGGGAAATCGCCGCCACCCCCGTGGACAGCAGCATCAGCACCAGCACCAACGGCACACTGCCGAGCCGTTCGCCTTCTCGCAAGCGGGGGGCCTGGGGATCGACGGCAGCCCGACGAGCAAGCAGGTCGCGGACCTGGCCGAGCCGTTGACTGAGCCGTTTGCTCTCTTCGGGGTCGCTCAACTGGGCCAGGGTGGCACGATCCAGTTCGGCTCGATCGATGCCGCGGTGGCATTGCACACACTGTTCGCTGCTTGCCGGCTTGTGCGTGGGCTGGTCGGCCTGGGCGAGGGCTTGATCCAACGCGCCGTAGACTTGATCCCGCAACGCCTGGGCCTGCTGAAGTTGGGCCTGGGCCGAGGCCGTCGCTTCGGACGGCAGCCTGTCCTGACGTTGCGCAAAGGTCGCTTGGGCTGCAACCAGAACCGGGTCGGTCTCGATGGCCCGTAGGCGACGATCCAGCCGGGCGCGATTTTCCTCATCGAGTTGCTCTAGCGTCCATTTCTGCAACTCGCCATAGCGGGCCACCAGGTCCGCCACTTCGGCATCGACGGCCTGGGCACGAGCTAATTGCAGTCCTAACCGCGCTAGCCGCAGGGCATGATGGGCCGCCTCGGCTGCCTCGGCCGCGGGCAACCGCTGAGCGATGCGACGCTGCGCGACACTCTTTTCGATGTCCTGAAAGGTATCAGCCACTGGGCGCAGGCCAGTTTGATGCCAGACGAGCCAGCCCAGAGTCAGGACCGCAACGACGAGAAGCGTCGCCAGAGCCAGCCGATCAAACATCGTCAGAGAAGAAGACTGCGGAGACGGTTCGGCCATGATGTATCATTCACGGAGGGAAAATAGGCGAGGAGAAACTCCTGATTTAGTCTAGCGAGCGCAAGCCGTCGCGCCCAGATGGTCGCTCGCCGTCCCTGAGCTGGCAGCCAGAGGAAACCAGCAGCAAGCAGCGAAAAGGGATCAAGAAGCGAGGAAGATTTTGCCGCAAGGGTGCAGTAGGCCCGACGAGCGGCGTCACAAGTTGCCCAAGAATCAGGCAGCCAACGCCCAAAGGCCAGGCAAACGGCTAGTCAATCGCTCTGCCCCGGAAGCCATCCTCTCTTCAGGGTCAATCACCTATCTTTCAGTGGAGAAAGAGGTTATGGCTGATTTTCTTTCGCAGCTTTCGCTTTGGCACGCGGCATGCAGTGGTCTAAATCGTCCGTTCTGGGAGAGAGAGCGAACGTGAGGCCAAATGGGAGTAAGAGCTAGGGGAGAGATAGTTCTTATTCGGTTTGGTTTTACAATCTTCTGGATTGTGGTTGATCGGCTCATGCGGTCCTGGGGAGAGCAGGTACCACATGAGCCGATTAGCTTTTCTGGACCTGGGTGCGGGCATCTGGTATGGTGCAGGTATCTCGGCTTGTGCAGCCGGGAATCGCATCGGGAAGGGGGGGAGAACCCACCATGAGCGCCACTCTTGCCAGCACCGAAACCCTCACGCCACCGGTCTACGTCAAGCCGCCCGCGCCGACCAATCGCCTGGGTTCGCAGACCTGGAACCGGCTGTTGGCGTATTTCAGCCCATTCCCCTGGCAACGTCGGCTAGCCTGGGGGGCGTTGCAGGTGCCCAAGATTCGCGCCTGGGAAAAGAAGTACAAGAACCTGACCACCGACGAGCTAAAGCAGGCCGGCCAACGTCTCAAGGGTCGAGCACGCGGCGGGGAATCGCTCGATGCCCTGCTGCCTGAGGCTTTTGGCCTGGTGTGCGTGGCTGCCGAACGCTTCCTTAAAATGCGTCCCTACGACGTGCAACTGGCCGCCGGCGCAGTCATGCACAAAGGGGCACTGGCCGAATTGGCGACCGGCGAAGGCAAGACGTTGTCGGCGTCGTTGCCGGTCTTTCTCAATGCGCTGCTGGGCAAGGGGGTACATGTCACCACAGTCAACGACTATCTGGCGCGGCGCGACGCCGAGTTGATGGGGCCGATTTACACGGGCCTGGGCTTGACGGTGGGGGCGTTGCAACAGCCGATGGGCGACCAAGATCGCATCCAGATGTACAAATGCGACATCACTTACGGTACGGCCTCCGACTTTGGCTTCGACTTTTTACGCGATCGGCTCAAGGCGGCCGGAGCCAAGGGACAAGATCAGCCGTTCTGGGCTCCGTGGATGCCCGGATATAGCGGCGGACCCAAGGGACCGGAATTTGTGCAACGCGGCCATCATTTCGCTCTGGTGGACGAGGCCGATAACATCTTCATCGATGAAGCCCGCACGCCGTTGGTCATTGCCGGACCGACCCGTTTGGCTACAGAGGAAGAAGGGCGCGTCTATCTCTGGGGCGACGCCTTGGCCCGCAAGATGGAGATCAACAAGCATTTCACGTTTGACCAGAAAAAACAGAAAATCGAGCTGACCCCCGAGGGGCAACATCTGGTCCGTTACTCCAATCCGCCGCGCGTCGGGGCCGAATCCTTGGCCATCGACAAACTGCATGAACGGCTCGAGCAAGCCCTGCACGCTCACTATCGGTTCAAACGCGACCAGCATTACATGGTCGATAAAGATAAAATCATCATCATCGACGAATCGACCGGCCGACGCATGCCCGATCGGCACTGGCGCGAGGGCTTGCATCAGGCCGTCGAAGCCAAGGAAGGAGTCCCGATCCACTTCCCCAGCGACCACGCCGCCCAGATTACCTACCAGAGTTATTTCCGCTTGTATAGCAAACTAGCCGGCATGACTGGGACGGCGGCCCAGAACTGGTTTGAACTCTATCGCGTCTATCGCCTGTGGGTGGTGTGCGTGCCGACCAACCGGCCGGTGATTCGCAAAGTCTGGCCGGACCGCATCTTTCCTAATGAGGATGCCAAATTTGCTGCCGTGGTCCGCGAGGTGCAACGCTTGCAAGCCCTGGGTCGGCCGGTGCTCATCGGTACGCGCAGTGTGGACAAGTCCGAGGAACTCTCGCGCCGCCTGGCCGCCGTGGGCATCGAACACGAAGTCCTCAACGCGCGCCAACACGAAAAGGAAGCCCAGATCATCGAACGGGCCGGCGAAAAAGGCCGTGTCACCATCGCCACCAACATGGCCGGCCGGGGTACCGACATCAAACCGACTCCTGAGGTGTTGGCAGCGGGGGGCTTGCATGTGCTGGGCACCGAGCGGCACGAGGCCCTGCGCATTGACCGGCAGCTGATCGGTCGGGCGGGACGCCAAGGCGATCCCGGCACGGCACAATTTTTCCTGTGCCTAGAGGACGAGCTGTTAGAGGGCCTCGGCCAAGCTCGCTACGCCCGGCTGAAGGAACTGGGTCGCCGAGGTGGCCCGGGCAACTGGGACCGCTATGGGGGGTTGTTCTGGAAAGCCCAGGCCCGCGTCGAGGCCCGGCACTATCGCAACCGTGTCGACCTGATGGTCCACGAAAAACAACGTCAGGAAATCCTCAAAGACCTGGCCGCCGACCCCTACGTCGATTGATACTCCTGCAGCGGCTGGCACCAGGTCCCTTGTCCGCGCTAGCATGCCCACTCCGGGCCGGTTTGCCGCTGGCCCGCTTCGTCTTAGCGGCTGTTGATCGCGCGGTGGCGTTCGTCGAGAAGTTTGCGTAGGCGGGCCAGTTCGTCGGGCTTGTCGCTAGCTCGGTCACGACTTTCGCTCGGGTCGTCGCCCAAATGATACAACGCCAGCTTCTCGCGTTTGGCGTCAGCCAACAGCTTCCAGTCACCGTCACGCAGAGCGGCCGTGAAACTGCCCAAGGCCCGATCGTATTGCCAATACAGCGGTACGGCGCGTTTGAGGGGCTGGCCGGTGAACAAGGGCACCAAACTGACGCCATCCAGCGGCACAGCGGGCAGCCGGACACCAGCCAACTCGCACGCGGTTGGTAACAGATCGACATTACTGACCGGCACGGCGGAAGTACCGGGTTGGATCGTGCCCGGCCAGGCGAGGATGCCCGGCACGCGGATGCCGCCTTCGGTCAGGTGCAGTTTCATGCCGCGTAGCTTGCCCGGCGTACCGTAGGAACGCTGTGCGCCTTTGTAGCGCTTGAGCGTCTCGGGGCCGTTGTCGCTGCTGAAGAAAATCAACGTGCGCTGGCGCTGCTTGGTTCGTTCCAGTTCACTCAGCAGCCGACCGATCGCATCATCTAAACAAGTGATGCTGCCTAGATACTGTCGTCGATTTTCTGGCTCCAACTCGGCGTAGGGCTTGGTCCAAACCTCGGAAACGGCGACCGGCTCGTGGGGTGCATGAAACCACACAAACAACACAAACGGTTGCTCTGGTTTGCCGGCTTTGAGCCACTCCAGGGCTTCATCGACAATCAACTGCGACGAGTTGCCCTTGAGCGGTCCCACGGGCTTGCCATTGCGGACGAAATTGGTCGGGTTTTCGTGACTAGGGGCAGCGTTGTTTTGAGTGGCAAACCAGTAATCGAACCCCAGATCGGCCGGTGTCGGCTCGCTGCCGTCCATCTTGGAATTCAGATGCCACTTGCCCACCAGCGCGGTACGGTAGCCGGCCGCCTTGAGCAAACGCGGCAAGGAGGGGGCGGTCTTGGGCAGGTAGATGCCCGAGTTGGGCGGAATCCAATCACGAATGTTATGGCGATACGGATGCTGACCCGTTAATAAGCCCGCTCGCGACGGCGAACAGACCGGGGCTGACGCATAGCAGTGAGTTAGCCTCAGGCCACTGGCTGCCAGCTTGTCCAGGTGCGGCGTTTTCAACTCCGGATGGCCTTGAAAGCCGGCATCGCCATAGCCTTGATCGTCGGTGAACAGAATCAGCAGATTCGGCCGCGGCGCAGGATCAGCGGCGAGGGTGGCCAAAAGCATCAGGCAAAACATAGCGTCCTCCGGGAGAGAAGAGAGAGCGCAACACGGCTCAGCAAACAGTGCTCTCGGCACAACCCGACAAGGTTTCTCAAGTCCTTTAGCCCTTTTGGCCGATATTCTCAGCAGAACCGTTCCGTCCGGCACCGGCTCCCCGGTGAAACGGGAACGGGTGGAAGAACCGGGGAGGGAGGATCCGTCATGCGGCGGTTGCTGCTGGCCTTGAGCGCGTGCTGCGTATTGCAGTGTACAGGATGTTTTTTGAACGCCTACTCGTCGGACCCCAATCGTCGCATACAACAACTGATCAACGAGTCGGAGAATCTTCGACAGATCGAGTTGGAATGGGAACGCTTCTGGATGCTCGATCAACCCTCGCACTTGACGCCCGAACGCGTCCACGGGGGAGCGGGGATCGGCTAAGCCGAGCCAAGCGAATTCCTGGTGCTGCTCAACGCTTCAGAGCTTTGAGCAGCATTTCGCGTTCCTCGGGGCTGACATCGCGGGCCTTGAGCCGGGCCTGAACCGCGTTGGTTGCTGCCGTGCGCAGGTCGGCATCCGCATCGTGGAGGAAGCGGGTGGCCCACAGCGCGGACATGGGGCCAAAGCGTACTCCGGGCACGGCAAGAATTTCCAAGGCAGCCCGCTTCACTTGCGTCGCTTCTTTGGCGTTGCCGGCGATGGCCAGCACCACGGGATCAAGCGTGCGATGGGGCATCCGCATGCAAGCACGCACCAAGGCGACGCGTTGCTCGGTGGTCAGATGGGGATTCTTGAGAAATTCCGGCATCTCCTCCAAGGCAAGCTCGGTTCGCAACCCCTGATACACTTGAGCCACCAGGTCGATCTGGCGTTGCGAGCCGGAAGCCGCGAGAGTACGCAAAGCGACGAGGCCCGGCTTGCCCAAAATTTCCAGGCTGCGTAGCAAGCCATCGCGATATACCGGGCAAGTCCCCTTGTCAAACGACAGCGTGGCCGTCAGATTGTCGCCTGCCCCCGGGTGGGCATTACGCCCCATGGCTAAGGCCACCGTTCGCCGCAACTGCAAATCTTCCTCAGCCAAGCCACGCAACAACGCTTTGTGGGTCTCTTTGTCGGCGGAGCCGGCCCCGAGCAAGCCCAGGGCCTCGGCACAGAGCCGTTGTACCTCGGCATCACTACTGCCTAGCTTGGCCAAGAAGCCCTTGCGAACCTCGGTATCTGCCAAGGGTAGCAAGCAGCCCACAGCCATCATCCGGGCCGACCAGGGTTGTTGCTCATCGGCCAGCAGCGCAAGCAAGCTGCCACGTACTTTGTCACCGCTTTGGCGTAACGAAGCACGGGCACGCAAGCGTTCGCTGAGGTCCAGGGCAGCCAACGCCTTGAGGGCGTCGGCCTCGGCCATGAGGGAATCGCGTTTGGCAACCTCACGAAGCGGCAGGGGTTTGATCTCCTCGGTGCCTTTCCAGGACAACCGCCAGAGCTTGCCTTGCTCCGCACCGCGATCCACGACGTACAGCGCGCCTTCGGGACCCGTAAACAGGGCACACGGACAAAAGCCATCGCCCCCCAGCAAAAAAGTAAACTCTTCGCTGGGTCGAAAGGTCGCGGCGTCGGCTTTCACGCGGTAGGCCCGCACCGTCCGATCGCGCACATCGGGATAAAATAGCAAGCCGCGATACGCTTCGGGCAACTGGGTGTCGTAGTAGCTGTACAGCCCACTGGGATCGCCTCGGCCCGTCTTGAGCATCGGCTTAAGAGTCCCCGGTGCTTCGCCCCAGGCGGCTGCCCGGTAGGGATCAGGTTTCTCGGCTTTGGCTCCATAGGCCAGGCGGTAGCCATAGTCCCCGCCATCGGCCACATGAATCAGCCGGCAGCCGGTCCAGCGGCCCGCATCGGGCAGGTCGGCATCGAGAGCAAAAGCATGGCCGGCCAGATCAAAGGCCAACGGGCCGACCACGCGGTGCAAGCCCGAGGCAAACAGATGCAAGCGATTGCCCTCGGGAGTACAACGGAAGATCGCGCCCGTGCGGCAAGAGGTCGCTCGACTGCCGTCCGCCCCCACCAGTTCGCGTTCCCCCTCGCTGGTGCTCAGATACAGCCAGCCATCGGTCCCCAACGTGATGCCGATCACACCGGCTCCTTGAACCAGCGTTTCGCGCTTGTCGTCCAGCTGCCGATAGAGCCCCTCCGCGGTAGCAAAGACCAGCTGCCCATCCACGGCAGCGACGGCCGTGATCCCTTCGAGTTCTACCAAGGGTTTGCCTGGGGTCCAAGCCGGCCAACGGAGCGGGAGGATGGCATCTTTGCCGGGCGTCTCCTTGGCAGAGCCGCGCCAGAGGAAAGCAGTCGTGTCGTTGATCACAACCGTGCGGACATGGGGTCCGAGATCGGCAACTTTTTCGATTGCACATCCTTCAGGGGTGCGGAGGTTTTCGGCTTTGGCATGTTTAACGAAGGTCAACCCCTCCGGTGCGGGCAGGGGTGGCGAGGTCGCCTTGTCCGGGTCGGTGGCCTTTTCTTCGGCAACAGCCACCCAGGCCAAAATCCCGGCGAACAGCAACAACAAACGATTCACGCCCAAAACTCCCTAGTGTTCAGAGGATGCCTTCTTACTTTTAGACGGCAAAAACCCTACAATGTTCCCCGTCCCTCAATTCTTCCCTCCCTGGAGACGATGAACGATGTTCTCACAACCTTCCCGCCGTACTTTCTTGTTGAACACCGCTAGCGCGACCGTGGCCCTGTGTTCTTACTCTCATGGTAGCATCGCCGCACCGAGCGAGCGGCTACGTGTGGGGGCGATTGGCATCGCCGGCCAGGGGTTCAGCGATCTTCGCGCCATCGCTGCCGCTGGGGCCGAGATCGTCGGCCTGTGCGACGTACACGAGAGCCGCAGGGAAGTGCAAGAGCAAATCAAGCACTTTTCTCGGGCCAAATTCTACACCGATTTCCGCAAAATGATTGATGCGGGCGGTCTGGATGCCGTTATGATCGCCACCCCCGATCACACCCACGCCACCGCCACCTGGGCCGCTCTCCAGGCCGATTTACATGTCTTTTGTGAAAAGCCCCTTACCCACACCGTCCACGAGGCCCGCGTCGTGGCCGAGCTAGCCAACAAGAAGAAACGCGTCACCCAAATGGGTACGCAGATTCACGCCGGCTCCAACTACCGCCGGGTGGTGGAACTGATCCAGTCCGGGGCGATCGGCGATGTAACGGAGGTGCATACGTTTGTCGGCAAAGATTGGGGGGGCGGCGATCGCCCGAAAGACAGCCAACCCGTTCCCAAGGGCCTAGATTGGGATTTGTGGCTCGGCCCGGCCCCAGAGCGCCCCTATCACTCCACTTATGTGCCGTTTTACTGGCGGCGGTTTTGGGATTTCGGCGGCGGCACGCTCAACGACATGGCCTGTCACCATATGGACTTGCCCTTCTGGGCGCTGAAGCTCCGCCATCCCACCCGCGTCGAGGCCAACGGTCCGCCTGTCCATCCCGAAACTGCCGCCAAGTGGCTGCAAGTGACTTACAGCTTCCCCGCACGCGGCAAGCTGCCGCCCGTCAAGCTCTACTGGTATGATGGCATCAAGCGGCCCAAGTATTTTGAGGATCCTACCTTCCCCAAGTGGGGCGATGGCAACCTCTTCGTCGGCACCAAGGGGATGCTCCTGGCCGACTACGGCCGCTACAAGCTGCTGCCGGAGAAGCAATTCAAAGATTTCGTGCCGCCCAAGCCGAGCATACCCGAATCGATCGGGCACTACAAGGAATGGGTAGAGGCGTGCAAAACAGGCGGGGCGACGACCTGCAACTTCGACTACAGCGGCGCGTTGACCGAATGTGTGCTGCTGGGCACGGTGGCCTATCGCTTGGGCCAAGCGTTCGACTGGGATGGACCGAACTTCAAAGCCAGCGAGCCGGGCGCGGCCAAATTCTTGCGTAAAGAGTATCGCAAGCCCTGGAACGTCGGCTGAGCCTTGGCCGCGTGCTTTGGTCTTTGCCGTTGCCCCTGCCTTTTGCTGATGGCACAGCAAGGGCAACGGCTTGCTCCTCAGTAGGGGATTCCTAAGCAGTGTCCACCGCAGCTTACAACTGTGGCACGATCACCCGCTCGCCGCCTTTCATCGCCGACTCGTGCGCACAAATGCCCACCATCGTCCAGTTGGCGCTGGTCGCCGCATCAGGAAAGGCCGGCCGCTCACCTAGCACGGCCATCAGGAAATGGTGGGCCAAATGCGGATGCGAACCGCCATGCCCGCCGCCCTGGACAAAGCTCAGGTGGGTGGCATCGTGGATCGCCCCGGTAAACTTGCGAATCGGCTCAGGGAGCCGGCCGGCATAATCGGGCACCTTGACGCGGCGGGGAATCTGAGGCTCGGGCAGGCCACGCATGTGCAACACCGGGTCTTCGCCCTCCACCTGTTGCCACTCAAAGCTGACATTCGAGCCGGTCACGTCGAAGCTCTCGCGGTATTGCCGCGCCGTGTCGAACAAACTCCGCGTCACCTCGGCCACCACATCCCAGCCGCGAATCTTGAAGGTGGCCGTCTCGATGGCAAAGGGACTGTTGTATTTGGGGATCAACTCTTCGCGGATGCGACCACTGCCATGACAGACCACACTCTCGGCGTGGGCCAACTGCCCCTTGGCCGGATCGCTGAGGATCGCCAGGCACGGGCTGACACAGTGCGTCGCGTACCACATGGGCGGCAGGCCCGGCCAGTAGTCCGGCCAACCATCCATGTCTTGTTGATGGCTGCCGCGTAAAAACTGAATACGTCCCAGCACGCCCCGATCATACAGTTCTTTGGCAAACAGATACTCGCGGCTGTAGACCACCGTCTCCATCATCATGTACACCTTGCCCGTTTGTCGCTGTAGCTCGACGATTTGCCGACACTCCTCGATCGACACGCCCATCGGCACCGTGCAGGCGACGTGTTTGCCAGCCCGCAGGGCGGCGATGGCCTGCGGGGCATGATCAGGGATGGGCGAGTTGATGTGGACCGCGTCGATGTCCGGGTCTTTGAGAAGCTCGGCGTAATCGCTGTAACGCTTGGCGATGCCGAACTGCTCGCCGCAGCGGTCCAACTCCGCCCGATTCCGCCGACAGATGGCCGCCATCTCCGCTTGGGGGTGCGCTTGATAGATAGGAATGAACTCGGCCCCAAAGCCCAAACCAACGATGGCGACGCGAACTTTCCGCTGAGTCATGGAGAAACCCCCCGAGCTAGCCGTCAACAACGAAGACACAACATGCTTTCCAAGCTAGGCGGCATGCGGGCGGGTGGCAATCGACGCGCGCGGATTGTAGACTAACACAAGCACTACGGTGACCAAAACAGACCAACCTCTGGCCCCCCTGGAGATGGCTCGAGCCATGTGGATCGCAACCTTGCTACTCGTCTGGGCCGCCGCCCCTGAAGGATTGCCCGCGGCTCAAGCACGGGCCTACGAACTCATCCGCCCCAGCGATAAAGACTTGCCCTGGCGACAAATCGGCTGGCGAGCCGACCTGTTGGCCGCCATCGCTCTTGCCAAAGCGGAAAAGCGTCCGTTGTTGCTGTGGGTGGCCGGCGATCCCCCCCTGGAGCGTTGCTGAGGCTTTGGAGCCGGACTCCGTGCGGGTCCCTTGTCTGATCCGGAAATCATTGGCCTCATTCGCCGTAACTTTGTCCCGGTGGCCCTAAATTTGTATGAGATTCGCGAAGCCAAGGGGCCGGCCGGCGACTTCTTCCGCGCCGTCCAGAAACAGGCTCCCGAACTGTATCAGGGCTTGTATGTCGTCACCCCCGAGGGCAAACGGTTGGCCGCTCACGGCAAAGCCGAGGACACCCCCGCGAAGTGGACCGCCGCCGTCCGCGCCACTCTCGAGCAAGCGCTCAAGATCAGCGGTCCGCTGCCAGCTCGCACCGACACGCGCGGCGATCCGCCTGGCCTGCGTGGCAAGGGGTTTGACAAGGACGGCAGCAGCCTCTGGGCGGTCTACACTCGTCCCATGGTTCTGGGGCTGGACCGGCGCGGCCTGGGCGATCACGCCCTGGACAGCATCCGCATCTCGGCGGAGGACTGGAAAGCCTGGTCCCCGCCACGCGACGCGGTGGTCGGCACACGCTGGAGCATCCCGCCCAAGGTGGGCCGCAAATTGCACAAGGTCCTCTCTCCCACGAGCGATGCCAACACCTTGGCCCGCCCCGACGAGGTCACCGACGCCACCTTGAAGCTCCGCATCACTCAGATAACCGACGGCCTAGCCAGCGTCCGCATCGACGGTCACCTCGCCGGCATCCACACTTGGCAATTCGAGCCAAACAAGGGCAAGAAAATCCGTGCCGCGGTCGGCTTGTTGGGCATCGGCACGGTCCACCTCAAGACCGGCCAATGGCGCAGTCTCACCCTGGTCGGTGAGGGGTTGTACAGCCACTTCCCCCCCTACGACGAACCAAGTCGCTACGGCGCGGTGGTCGAATGGTGTCGTGACTAGGTGAGACGAGGCGATCCGTAACTAGTGCTAACTAGCGGTCGCGAGCCTGCCGTGATACACTGAAGAAAACGCGGGAGACCTTCGGCTCATGCTAGTTCATTTAGTGGTCGAAAAAGGCGGCAAACGTAGCCGCCTGCGTCTGAAACCTCCGGTTGCCGTCGTCGGTCGGGCGCACGGCAACGCTGTCCGTATTCCTTCGGCAGCGGTGTCGCGACAACATTGTCGTTTTCGCATGGACAAGGGATTGCTGTATCTGGACGATCTGGGTAGTGTCAACGGTACGTTTCTCAACGGTCTGCGGGTGCGGGGCACCCAGATTGTGCGGCCCGGCGACCACATCGAGATCGGCCCGGTGCGTTTTGTCGCCGAATACGAACTGACGCCAGAGGCTCTGGAATATCTGCGAGCCGAGGAAGAACCCGTCGACGCCGAACTGCTCGACCCCCCGGGGGAGGGCGACCTAGCCGAGGTAATCGAGGACGACCTGGCTCCGCTACCGGTGCCGGACGACCTGGCCCCGCTGCAGGCCGACGATCTCCCCCTACTGGAAATTGCCGACGACCAAGAACCCCAGTTGGCCCCACAACAAGACCCCGCCCGCCCCGAGTTTACCTTCAACCAGCCCTGGCAGATGCCCCAAGCCGACGACCTGCGCGACTTGCTCTCGCAAATTGAACAAGATGCCGCTTCTCCCAAAAAACGCCGCAAATGAGGGGTGCTATGCTCGATCGCCGAACCTTTTTGGCCTGCTCGTCGCTGGGTCTGGGTTGGTCGCTGACGAGCGGGGCCGAGGCAGCTGAGCGAGGGATCATTGACACGCATCAGCACCTGTGGATTCGCAAAAAGGTGCGTTTGCCCTGGATCGCCAAGGGCAGCAAGCTCGACCGCGACTTCACCCCCGAACGATTACGCCCAGGCCATACAGGGTACCGGCATCACCCAGGCTGTCTATCTCGAAGTCGATGTCCTGCCCGACGACCACCAGACCGAAGCCAACTGGATCGCTGACCTCTGCGCGAGCGGCAAGACCGCTACGCGTGCCGCGGTGATCGGCGGGCGACCCGAAAGCGAGGGGTTCGGCAAATACCTCGCCCGTTTTCAGGATCATCAATATGTTCGAGGCTTGCGACGCGTTTTGCACGGCGAGACCAAGCCGGGCCATTGCCTGAGCAAAGCCTTTCAGCGCGGTATCCAACTTTTGGGCGAAAAAGGGTTGCATTTTGAGTTGTGCATGCGTCATGCGGAATTGCCCGACGCCACCAAACTCGCACGGGCTTGCCCCGACACCCGCTTGGTGCTGAATCACTGCGGCAACCCCGATCTCAAGAAGCACGAGCAATGGCAACGCGACCTCGAAGCACTCGCCAAGTGCAAAAATGTGGTCGCCTGTAAAATATCAGGCATCGTTGCCTCGGCTGATCCCACCAAATGGACCGCCGATGACCTCGCCCCCGTGGTCAACCACACTCTGGACACCTTCGGCCCCGATCGCGTGATGTTCGGCACGGATTGGCCCGTTTGTCTACGCACGGCCACCATTAAGCAATGGCTCGCCGCCTTGGACGCCATCGTCCAGGAACGCAAGGCCGAGGATAAGGCAAAATTGTTTCGCACAAATGCCCAGCGGGTGTATCGTCTGGCGTGAATCGGCCTCAGCGCTCCAAGCTTTGCACGCGGAAATCCTCCATGCGGTAGATGGTTCGTCCGTCCACCATCAACCACCCGTGACCCGTGAGCGTGCGCGTCGCATCGTCCCAGGCCGTCACCACGCCCCGCACTTGCACCAGGCGATGGGTCGGCAACACTTGACCGCGATACGTCCAGCGGTGCCGGCCGGCATTCAGGCGGAAGAACTGCCCGGGCCAGCGGTGGTGGGCCAGCAGTTTGAAGAGTTGCAACAGCGCCTCCAGGCCCAGCGAGCCTGGCCAGACGGGGTCTTGGAAGAAATGCGCCTGGAAGAACCACTCCTCGGGGCGTACCGTTTTTTGCCCCTCGATGATTCCCGCCTCGGGGTCCCAGTAGGCCACCGTGTCGATCATCCGCAGCATGTCCGCGGGGAAGGGAGCCTCACGCGGCATAGGAAAGCTAGCGGTATGGGCTAACGGCGCAGGGCCACCCTCGCGCAGGCCCACTTGTTGCGCTAACGCCTCGGGCGAGAAAAACCCAAACGTCGTCTTGCCGCGATAGATGCTTCCGTGAACATCGGCCAGATCAAAATCGAAGTCTTGAATGATCATTCCACCCGAGGCCGCTACCCGCGTGACCCGGACCGTGGTACGCAGTGTGCCGGTGTCCGGCGTGACGTGGCGCAGCAATTCGGCGTCGCCCCCCAGATTGCGATAGTGCAAGGGCTGATCACTTGTCAAAGCCGATCCGATGTAACAGGAAGTGAAACCACACACCTGCAAGGCCGTCTCCAGCAGCACGCAGAACGGCATCGCCTCGCTCCGCTCGGCAGCAAAATACCAGGCATCGGCCGGCACGTCGTACTCGCCCACGAGGGTGCCGCCGGCTTTCATCACAAACGGCTCGACATCACTGGCAACGATACGATCGACAAAGGCAAAAGGAGGCCCTGGCAAACGGGCTAGAAACTTGCGATCAAAAGGCCGATAACGTTCGCCGAAGCAGTCGGAGGGGTTGCCCACGGCGTAGGCCAAAATCTGCTCACGAGTAAACAGGGGCGGCGTTTCCTGCGGACGTTGCTGCCACAGGGCGGCGATTTCTTCGCGTGTCAACCCGGTCAAGCGGATGCTCATATCGCTGATGTCTACCACAGGCTTTCCATCAGCATACATGAGTGCGTCGACGATAGCATACGGTTCGGGGTCGTAGCCACGCTCCTTGAGGCTCACCTCGTAGGTGACCACCTTGGTTTGAGCGGTGACCTGGCCGCGACACTTCAGGCGACTACGCACCCCGGGCTTGGGTTCGCAGGCTGTTTCATCGTGTTCACCGACCCAGCCCAGCCGCATCAGAAAAATACGCAGAGTGTGCAAGCAACACTCAAACATGAGCGTTCCAGGCATCACCTGATCATCGACAAAATGGCATGTCAAAAACCAGTCCTCGGGGTGAATGTCCGCCTCGGCGACGATTCGGCCGATGCCATACTGTCCGCCGCGTGGCTCCAGCGCGACCACGCGATGCACCAAACGCAGGCGTCCCGACGGCAGGCGTTGTGGCGCTCGCAGCGGCAAGTCGGCGAAGAGGGGCCCGAAGCAGCCAGCCAAGTCGCCGCGTCGCAGGGCATCCACCTGGGCTTCGCTGTAACGCTCGGTGCCCTGAAGCGGTGGCAGCATGGCCGCGTCGTCCGGTTCGCTTCCGGGTCGTGGTTGATTTTGCAGCGCCGTTCGCACCACCCCTCGGCCCGCGGCCAACTCGTCCGCCGTGAAAAACCCCGCGATGCCCTCGCTCATACTGAGCAATGGCTCGCCGTTGACCGTGCCCTCAAAGCGAAAGCGGAAAAGATACGTTTGATCCTGACGGAAGAAAGAATCGATATAGATGTCATAGCGGATCACTTCTCCCGGTCCGGGCAAGCTCCGATGGAATGTCACGGCAGCATCAAGCAACCGATACACCGCCAACCCTCGCGTCCGGAGGTCGATCCCCAGGTAGCCGGAAAGAAATAGGTCAGCCTGGCCCGATTCGACTGCTAAACAGGTTGGAATGCGTCCCCCATCCAGATACCAAGCATCCGGGTGAATGTCGTGTTCCGTCACGACTCGGCCATGCGTCAGCGAGAGCGGCTCGCCCTCTAAAACCAGGATGCGATCGACCAGCATGAGCGGCTCAGCGGGCAGCCGCACTCGGGTGGGAAAGGTGTCGATCTCGGCGTAGGCCGGGCCCAGCACGTCGGCGATACGTCCTACGGCAAAGGTGAGGCACTGATCCCGATCTAGCACCACATGAGCATGCATGGCAGGAGTCGATGCTGGAATCTGTGCCTGCACCGCGGGAGTAGCCGGAGCCGTCAGCAGCGCGGTTTGCATCTGGATCACCCGAGTCAGGCAGTCGTGCAACCCCGCTACATTTCGCAGAAATACGGCATGAGCCGTCATCTGCGCCTGTTCTACGGCAACCACTTGCTCGATGGTGGCGCGGAGCCATCCAGCCAACACTGGCGACGAGCACGCAGACGACGAACCCGCAGACGACGAGCCACAGGAAGATGGGCCGTCCTGGCCGTCCGGCGGCACGAGAGAGGCGGGTTGGTCGGTAACCGCGCCGCGGGCAAAAGGCGGACCGAGCGGCACGCGAATCCCTTGCCCCTCCTGGCGATCGGCCAAGGCAGACAGATCCACGGCTACACGTTCGCTGATGAGCATGGCTAAGACTCGCATCAAAGGGGCCAAATGATCAGGGCCAGCCACACAGGCCGAGCGGGCGACGTGCGGGCGTTCGCCAAGCACCTGCGAAACGATCCGCGAGACCGAGGCACCTGGCCCGGCCTCGACGAAGATTCGCACGCCGTCGGCATAGGCGGCCTCGATCACTCGAGCGAAATCCACCGTGTCGATTGCTTGTGCGAGGATGGCATCGGCTGCCGACTCGCTGCTCAGTGCATAGGCTCGGCCCCAGGCACTGGAATAAAATGTCACCCCGGTGTCACGCACCGGCCAGACATGAAGATCGCGATATGTTTGCGCAACGCGACGGACAATGGGACAATGCATCGTCGTCGTCGTGGGCACCAGCAGCGGCGCAACGCCGAGCCGTCGCGCCAAACTCTCGACGGCCATACGCTCGCCCCCCACCACACACTCGCGCGGGCCATGTATGAATTGCAGATAGGCTCGCTCGGGCAGGGCTGCCCGAATCTCGTCTGGCGAACGCTCGAACACGGCCGTCACCCAATCGACATGATCGACGCTCCATTCGGCCCGAGCCACATCGCAAGGCCCGCACAGGTCGCTTTTGAAGAGTGTGGAGCGTTGCATCGCTTCGAACAGGCCGTCGCGGTCCGTCCAGGCCCGCAGTCCGAACAATGCCGACGATTCGCCCAAACTGTAGCCGATGGCCGCATCGGGTCGCACGCCAAAGGACACCAGGGCGTCACTGACCACGATTCCCAGGGCGACTTGGGCGGCGATGCGTTGCTCGATGGTTTGCGGCCGAGCCGGAAAATGCGCGTCGAAGCGGCGGCTCTCCCGGCGTTGGCGTCGAGCTATTTCGGGCCAACGGCGCAGGATGCCGCGGCCCATGCCAGGAAAATCATTTCCCGAGCCGGGGTAGGTAAAGGCCAGCCGACCGCGGAGCGGCCGTGGATTGTAGAAGAACCGCTCGCGCATCGGCTGATCGGGCTGCTGTCGCAGATGCTCGCGCGCCTCAGCAACAACCCGTTGCCATTCCTCGGGCGTGCGAGCCAGCAACACCAGCGCGACGCCCGCGGTGCCCGTCACGACTCGCGACGGAGCCTCGAAACGCTGTTCCGCTAATCCCGAGAGCAACTCCGCCGGAGATGCCCCTTCCACCACATAGAGCCGTTCTTCGGATAGCCGCGGTTCGACCGGGATAAAGTCGATGCGTGTGCCACTGGCTTGCCCGGTGAGCGGAACCAAACCTGTGGTGCAATCGGCATCGCTTTCATGTCGGCTAACGTGGATTTTGCCGATGGTGGCCAGGATGCGTTGGCCCTCGGCGCGGGCGTCGTCGAGGCGGCGGAGGATCAAGGCGACAGCAACAGCCCGGCCGGGGATAGGCTCGCGCGGATCGCTGCGCAGATCGACAGCCCCGACCAAAGCGGCTTCCACTTCGCCTGCTTGCAAGGCACGCACGCCCAGTTCGACTGCTCGCAAGCCGCCCGCATCGCCGGCACTCACCGTAAAGCACGGCCCGCCCAGATGAAACTCCCGCGCCAGCCGACTGGCAGCGATACTGGCCAGCGCGCCCATCGTGCGATTGGCGTTGAGCGGCGGACCTAGGCGTTCGGCTTGATCGGGAAACGCCCAGCGCGCATGGAAATTGGTCGTATTCAGGTCCAGGCTGACACCGATCCAGGCGCCGGCCTCAGAGGGCAAGTCGGCCTGTCGGGCCGCGTCTCGGGCCGCCAGCATCAGCAACGCTTGCTGCGGCAGCATCTCCTCGATTTCACGCGGCGGAATGCGAAAGGCACCGGCCGGCACTTCGATGGTATCGCCTTGCCCTTCGCGCACGGCATGAGCGACGACGGCCACAGCAGAGCGAGAAGCGGAGGAGGAGTCAGGAAGCAGGAGGGCGGACGTGACCTTGTTTTGCCCCGCGCTTGACGCGACCATCTCGCCCCCTGCGTTGTGGTTCCCCACACCCACCGCTTTCCTACCCCCTTGCGATGCGTACAACTCCACCAACAAATGCGCGTTGATCCCTCCAAATCCGAAGGCGCTCACGGCCGCACGACATTCACCTTTCCAATGTTCCGGCTGTTTCAACACCTGAAAGGGCGAATGATGTAAAGAAGTGATGGGATGCTCATGATGGGCCGTCGGTGGCAGGATGCCTTCGTTCAGCGCGAAGAGAACCTTGGTCAACGCCGCTGCTCCGGCTCCGGTGAGCAGATGGCCGATGCTGGCCTTGACAGAGCCAAGGACGGCACGCGTGCCCGGCGAGGCGGACGACCAAAGTTGCTTAAGGCTTTCGAGTTCGACCGCATCGCCGACGGGGGTGCCGGTGGCGTGACACTCTATCAGGCGGACGCTGTCAGGACGCCAGCCGGCCTGGGCGTAGGCGGCACGCATGGCGCGGAGTTGCCCCTCGCTGGCCGGAGCCAACAGCCCCCCTGCGCGATCGTTGCTCAGGCCGATGCCAGCGATCACGCCCCAGATGTGATCGCCGTGGCGTAGGGCATCCTCCAGGCGTTTGAGCACAAACGCGCCGCCGCCTTCTCCCACCACCAGGCCATCCGCGTGGACGTCAAACGGCGCACAGATGCCGCGCGGCGAAAGGGCCCGCAACTGCGTGAAGCCCATCTGCGTGTACAGGCTGTCCGGCCGCGACAGGCCGCCGGCAATCATGGCATCGGCGCGGCCGCTGGTCAGCTCATCGACGGCAAGTTTGATCGCATAGAGCGAACTGGCACAGGCGGCATCGAGCGTCAGGGTGCCGCCGCCCAGGCCCAAGGCTCGGGCCACGATCGCTGCCGGCAAGCCGGTCACCTGGCGATTGAGGGGGTGGGGCGGCGGAGTGCCCTGCAGATAGGCTCGGGTCAGGGCGTTGGTACTCTCGGTGGGTAGCGCGATGCTGCCCAGAATCACGCCGACTCGCGACGGGTCCAGCGGTGCGGTGACGGCACTACGCCAGGCCTCGCTACAGATGCGCAGGGCCAGGTGGAATAACGGATCGAGTTGCTCCAGCAAGCTCGGGTCGAGATCCAGGCCGGTGCTGTCGAGGCGGAACGGTTCGAGGAACCCCGCGCGGAGGGAAGCGACGCGATCGGGATAAGGGCCACCGCGTTGGTAGGCGATCTGCGGTGGCAGCGTCCAGCGTCCCGGCGGCGGTTGGCGTAGCGCGTCGCGTGCGGAAAGCACCAAAGAGAACAACTCCGCCGGCGAGGCAGCCCCCGGATACAAGCCACCCAAGCCGACGATAGCGATTCGAGGCTGGCCCACGTGTTTATCTCACTGACTCGGCAAGGCGATTGTTTTCAAAGGCACGTTGGAGAGAAGCATCCATGACGCATTCATAGCCCTCTGCACGAGCGATGACTTGGTTGTTCTCGTCGCATAGGTCGAAATCGGCTCGCCCGCCCCCTCGCGCCAGCAACACTAGCCGGCCGCCCGTGGATGGAAACGCCCGACGATACTGCCGGTAACGCTGGAGAAACGTCGGCAGGCTCGGCTGACCGTGCTGCTGCTGCGTCCAGAGGATCATGGCCTGGAAGGCGGTATCCAGGGCCAACGGCTCAGTGATCCAGCTGGTGCGTAAGGGCCGACGCATCCAATCGGCAGGCGGGGCAGAAGCGGCGAGCTGGGCGAGGACGCCGGCCGCGCCAACCCCTTCGACGCGTTGCAAGGCTTGGAAGCGTGGGCCGTGAAACAGCCGACCCCCGTCATACGGCGCGTGCGGATAGCCGGACTGCGGCGGCAACCGCAGCGGGTCTGGGGGCGGCGGCAGCGTGGTCGTCAGCAATATCTGGCCGCGTGCGTGGACGATCTCCTTGCCGCCGCGTTGCGAGCGGAGTTCGGTGGGTACCACGAACAGCCCGCCTTGTTTGCTGGCTTTGCCAGCCGCGAAACGCAAGGTCACGTCGGAAGCATCGAGAATCACCCCTTTGAGGAGGCGCAGGTCGTCGGCCCCGTGGAAGATCAGGCCGGGGTTGGCTACCACGGCGGCATGGGCCAGCCATTCCAGCATCAGCGCGAACGGTAGCACCGCCTTGCCATCCAAGACGTGATCGGCCAAGAAGGGATGATCGGCTAAAGTGAGCAACCGCTCGAAGGCCACGGGCGGCGTGGGCGGCGGCGGAGGCGTTTCAGGGGGGGGCGTGCTGTTGGCCAGCACCACGATTTCCCGCGGACCGGCTGGGCCGTGTGTCAACTCGGTGGCCAACAGTTCGGCCCCCTGGTGCAAAGGAATCAGGCCGACGCCCTCGCTGGCGAAGAGTTTGGCCAACCCCGGCGTGACCATGCCGCCGGCCCACGGCCCCCAATTCAGCGACACCACCCGACAACCGGGACGCTCCGCTGCCACCCGTGCCGCGATCTTGTTGAGCGCCTCGTTGGCCATGGCATAATCCACCTGACCGGTACGGCCGAAGCGCGCGGTGGAAGAGGAGAAGAAGACGACGGCACGCAGATCGTCCTCGGCAGTGGCTTGGAGCAGGGCTTGCACGCCGTCGATTTTGGTGGACCAGACGGCCTGAAACTGTTCGGGTTTTTTGTCGGCGATGAGGGCATCGGCCAGTACGCCCGCGCCGTGGAGCAGGCCGCGTACCGGACCGAATTCTCGGCGTGCCTGAGCGAGACAGGCAGCGACAGCAGCAGCATCGCGAACATCGACACAGCGATAAATGGCACGCGCACCGGTTTGACGCATTCGCTCGCAATATTGACGCATGTCGCGGGCGGCGAGAATCGTCCTCACCTGTTCGCCGACCTGGCGCAGCGGCAGATTCAGCCGACGGGGCAGTTCGCGTTTGAGGGCGGCCTCGTCGGGCAGGGCGGCTAGCCAGTCCGGTTCGGGCGTCGGTTCGGGGCTGCGACCCAACAACAGCAGAGTCGGCCGAAAGCGGCGGGCCAGAGCCAGGGCTGCCTCGGCGGTTACGCCGCGTGCACCGCCGGAGACCACGACCAGATCGCCGGGCCGAAACGGTACGAACTCGCCAGGAGCAAGTGGCACATGCTCATATTCTAGGGTAACGCATCCCCGCGCAGTGTAGCCGACCTCGACCGGGCCGGCCAACTCCCACTCCTGAGTCAGGACGCGCAACGGCACGCTCGGAGCCAAGTCTAAAGCGCGGCAGGTGACCTCGGGCCATTCGTGGGCGGCGGTTTTGGCCAAGCCCGCCAACGCACCGGCCAGCGGCTCGGACACAGAGCCGCCGGCCAAGCCGAACGCCCCATCCAGGCAAGTGACGGTGAGCAGCACGCCGCGATGGGCCCGCAGTTGGGGGCCGGCAGCTTGCACCGCGAAGAGCGCTTCTCGAAGGAAGTCTGCTCCCGTTTGTTTCGGGGCCACGATCACCAGACCGGCCAACGGTCCCTGACTGGGAAGCGTCAAACCCGATACTTCACCGATTCCTTGCAAGCGACCGGCGAGGCGGCGGCGGGAACGTGGCCCCGTCAGCGGCACCGGCCGAACCACCCCGCGGAGCAGTACGCTGGGCGACCCAGCAGCACTCACGACCGAGGGCATGAGCGGTACGCTTGGCGACCCAGCACTCACGGCCGATGGGGTGAGCGGCTGGGCCGCCTCGTTAGGGTGGGCGCGGGCCACCTCCGCAGGCCCGGCTAGGAAGGCAGCGATGTCGCCCAGGGTGTGCAAGCTGCCGAGTTGCTCCGGCTTGACCGGCGGAGCCTCGGGCAGGCGTTCCTGCAACGCCGAGAGAATCTCGACGCGTTTGATGCTGTCGATGCCCAGATCGGCATCCAGACTCATCGACAAATCCAGATCCCCCCGAGCATAGCCGGTCTTCTCGGCGATTATTTCCAAAAGAATGTTCGTCGCTTGGCTCGTCACTTGGTTCCTCGCGGGGGGAGCCGGGGCAATGGGAGCCGCAACATCAGGGACAACAGAGGCAGCGGCCTGGACCGCTCCCGGAGTTGGGGCTGCCACGGTCACCGAGGCCGAGCTGACAGGCGCGGACGACGAGGGAACAAGCGTGTGGGCGAGGGGGGGAGGGGGCTGGACCGCTAGCGTCGGTGCGCCGGCGTGGCTCGGTGCCACGGGTGTCGGCGGGGCCGGGGGAGCCATTGGTGTCATCGCTCCAGCCGAAGCGGGCTGAGCGGCCCAGGCCAGCGCTGCTGGGGCAACCGGCGGTGGCGATGGCACCGAGCCGGCACTCAGGAGGCGTTGTTGCTGTTCGATCAGGGCGGCGAGCGTTCGCTGAGCCGCTTCTTGGCCCTCAAGGAATTGGCGATGCAGGGCGGCTTGTTGTTCTTGCATGCGTTGCAAGAATTGCAGCGTTTCACGAGTCAAAGCGAAGGCCTGGGCCAATGCCGAGCCTTCTACGGATACAGACGGCGGGGCCTGAGAGTGAGGCGAGGAAGTGGGGGAGGTCATCGTCGGTTTCGCAGTTCCATTCACAGGAGAAACGGGCAGACTTCCAGTGGGCGTTGTTGGCCGGGACGCGGCTGCATTGGCCGAGACACCCGACGGGGCAGCGACAGGGGGCGGTGGAGCCAGCAACTCGGGGGTGGTTGGCTTCGGGGCCGACCGCGCGGGGCGGGGCGGACGCGGCTTGACGTAGTTGATGCCGCTGATCGGCACGGTCAGACCGGGCTTCTTGGCGGGGGCCGGCTCGCTGGGGTGCCAGGCGGCCAAATCGACTGCATAGCCTCGGGCGGCTAGCCACGCCAACGTCCGTGCCACATCGAGCATGCCGGCTTTGTGATCGCTGGCATAACAGGCGAACGGATGGGTCGTCGCGCTCAGCGTCGCCTGGACCAACGGCGTGAGTTTGGCCGCTGCCCCCACTTCGAGAAAGTCCGTGATGCCGTCGGCCTGCATGGCGCGGAGCAAGCCAACCCATTCCACGGGCCGAGCCAGTTGTTCGGCCAGCAGCATTTGTCCGGCATCGGGATAGGGCTGAGCCGTCGCGTTGGCATAGACGGCAGCACCGGGGTGAAAACGCACCGTCCGCAGTAGAGCGGCAAACGGCTCCTGAGCCGCGGCCACGAACGGAGAATGAAAGGCTGCCGCGACCGGCAAGGGGGTGCAGGCGATCTGGCGGGCAGCCAGCAGTTCGCGAACCCGGCGTAAGGCAGGCTGGGAGCCGGAGAGGACCGTTTGCTGGGGGGCGTTTTTGTTGGCCAGGGTCAGTTCCAGGGGCTGTTCGGCCAGCAGAGCCAGCAGCGTTTGCTCCGAAGCTTTGACAGCCAGCATCCCGCCCGGTTCGCTCTGCAGGGCGGCTTGAGCCATGAGCCGACCGCGTTCCAGGGCGAGACGAAACAGATCGGACTCGGCGAGGCGGCCGGCCGCACACAGAGCCACCAGTTCCCCAAAGCTGTGGCCGGCAAAGGCGTGGCCGCGCAGCCCAAAGGTTTGCAGGACGCGCCAGGCGGCGAGTTGGACGGCCCCGAGGGCGGGTTGGGCGACCTCGGTAGCGCGAAGCGTTTCTTCCTGGGCGGAGCGGCTGGCCTCTTCAAAGGCAGGGATCGGATAGACGACATCGACCAAGCGGCGGCCGGTGGCATCTCGATAAGCGGCATCCGCGCGAACGAAGGTGTCGAAGGCAGCGGGGAAATGGCACACCCACTCGCGAAGCATGCCGACGTACTGCGAACCCTGGCCGGGGAACAGGATACCCAGCTTGCCCGCTGGGCCACGCCCGACGAAGACCCCCTCGCCCTCACGCAACGCTCTGGCCTGCTGGAGCTTGGCGGTCACGTCGGCCTTGTTACAGGCGATCAGCACCCGCAGGGGGGCATCGGGGCGGAACAGGCGTCGGGTTGTGGCCGGCTCGGCCTGGCTGCGGAGTTGCTGCTGTAGCTCGGTCTCGCTGTTGCCGCTGAACGCTAGGAGTTCCACGTCGCCGCACCAGTCGATTTCCGGCTTGGCGGGGTCGGCCTCTTCAAGCACGCAGTGGAAATTGCTGCCGCCAAAGCCGAAGGCGCTCAGGGCGGCCCGTCGCGGATGCTCGGGGCTGGGCATCCACGGCCGACGCTGGGTGTTGGCATAAAACGGCCCCTCGCGCAGCTCATCGAGGGGCTGCGTGATTTTGATGGTGGGCGGTAGCACTTTGTGGTACAAGGCCAAGGCTGCCTTGATCAGACCCGCGGCACCGGCGGCTGCCTTGGTGTGGCCGATCTGCGATTTAATCGAACCGACAGCACACCAGGTGCCCGGACGGCCTGATTGACGATAAACCTCGACCAGGGCCGAGAGTTCGGTGGCATCGCCAACCTTGGTTCCGGTGCCGTGCGCCTCGACCAGTTCGACCGTGGCCGGGCTAACGTCGGCGATCTGGTAGGCGTTGCGTAGGGCGACCATCTGGCCTTCGCGGCGCGGGGCGTAGATGGCTCCGCCTTTGCCATCGCTGCTGCTGCCGATGCCCTTGAGGACGGCATAGATGCGGTCGCCATCGCGGCGGGCGTCGTCGAGGCGTTTGAGTACCACCAGTCCTAAGCCTTCTCCCAGCACGGTGCCATCGCCCTGGGCATCGAACGGCCTGGCCTGGCCCGTGGGCGACAGAGCGGGGGTCTTACTAAAGCAAGTGAACATGAAGATGTCATTGAAGCAATCCACCCCACCGGTTAGCACGAGGTCGGCTCGGCGGGTAGCTAGTTCCAAGCTCGCCAGATGGATCGCCCCCAGACTGCTGGCACAGGCAGCATCCACTACGCAATTCGTGCCGCCCAGATCCAGGCGGTTGGCGATGCGGCCAGCGACGACGTTGCCTAGTAAGCCCGGAAAGCTATTCTCCTGCCAGGGCACATAGCCATCGGCGATGCGTTGCACCACATCTTCAGCAGTGGCGTCATCGACGCCGGCCTCACGCAGGGCCTTGCGCCAGAGCGGATGACCGAGCCGTGCCCCCAGGGGGATGACCAGTTGCAGTGTGCCGGTCACGCCCAAAATGACGCTGACCCGGTTGCGGTCGATGAGCTTTTTGCCGGCTGTTTCGTGGACCGCATAGCCACAATCCTCCAGGGCCTGTTGAGCGGCGATCAGGCCGAGCAACTGGCTGGAATCGGTGGCTTCGAGATTGTTCGGCGCGATACCAAACTCCGCTGGGGCAAACGGCACCGGATCGAGAAAGCCACCCCGCGCCGAATAGACTTTATCCGGTGCTTTGGGGTCGGGGTCGAGATAGTCCGCGACACGCCAATGCGTCTCGGGCACAGGCCGAATAGCATCGACGCCATCGACGATATTGGCCCAAAAGCGTTTTCGCCCGGTCGAACCGGGAAATAAACACCCCAGGCCGATCAGAGCCAAGGGAACAGAAGCAGAATCGGACAAGGAGCAGCCCTTTCGCGAGAACCAGCGGGCGAATCCCTTGCCGGTAAAAGGACACGCCCACAGGTTAAAATAGCAACCGCGACAGCAACTGTCCGGGGGCAATGCAATCGCTGGGCGGTTGGTTCTCGTCTTGTTTAGGAACCTTGTTTGAAGTTGGAGTATCGGGCATGAAAACCTTTGTCACGGGAGGCGGGCTATTGCTCGTCTCTCTCTGTTGGACCGCTGGCCTAGTCGCTGCCGACCCACTCGCCGAGCCGGACGACCTTATCCAAGATCGCAAAAGCTTCTTCCCCTGGCGTAGCCATCAACCCTTCAAGGGAAAAATGGTTGGCCTGTTGGTTAGCGAGGTTGCCGGGTTTATGGGCTACGAGGGGCGCAGTGGGCCACCCGACGCGATGGCCTTCAGTGTCAACGGCGAAAGCTACCGCTGGGTGTACGTCCCGGCCAAGGAAAAACCGCTGATCACCAATCTGCAAGTCGAGATCGGGCCGGTCGCCGGGGCCAAAACCAAGCTGTATCCGGCGTTGAACATGGCCAACGCCGGCGAGGTGGCCCGCTGGGGCATCAAGGTGCCCTACGCCCTAGTCGAGGTGGAGGTCAACGACGGCGAAGGAGCGCCGCCCGGCGAAGGGTTTGTGGCTACACGCATGAAACGCCTGGATGCTGGAGCAAGCTACCCGTTGGAGGTGAACAAGGCGCTGGCGATGCTGCGGGCGCGACACGACAAGGATCTGCAAAGCCAGGAGAAGAAGATCGCCACGAGCATCGAGCAGACCGCCCAGAAGGTACTCAAGGGCGAGAAGTTGACCGGTCCGCGTGAGACCAAGACGGTGGTGTACATGACGTGGCTGCCCAAGCGTGAGGTGCTGCGGGTGGCGTATCGCACCACGGTCAGCGATGGGGCGTTCCGCTTTGTCGAGGGGGGCGGGGCGCGGCCGCGTCCCTTGCCGGTGCCACTGCCGCGACCGGTGCCGCCGCCACTGCCTGCGCCCGCGCCAGGGGCCAAGCCAGCAGCCGCGGTGCCGCTGGTGTTTTTCCCGCCGCCGCCACCGCCCCGCTTCCAAGTGCGTGTCGGCACCCGCATCGACGCCGAGTTGGGCTTCGCCTACGAGGTAGACAAGAACGGCCGGTTGATCAAGACGCAAACCTTGCCGTTGCAGGTCACGAGCGAAGTTTTGCCGTTGCCGCCCGGCGGGGGAGTGGGGCCGGCGTTGGGTAACTAAGGCACGGGCGACCCTGGGGTTCGATGTTGGCGTTTCTCTGTTGGCGAATCCAGGCCGGACCGTTGGCCCACCAAAGGCCGGCGGTGAGGTGGTCAACCTACCCTAATGGAATCTAGATGGAAGAGCTTGTAGCTAGCCAACCGCCGACCGGAGATGTAACTCTGGTCGGCGGTTGTGTTTAAAGCGTTTCGCGCTTTAGTAGCGTGTTCATTCGGCGTCGCGTTCGCTGGGGTCGGGGGCACCCTCTTTGGGGCTGATCCGCACCGGCACGCGAAACGTCGTGTGACAACGATTGCAGCTATCCGTCAAACGGTTCAAGGCACGCGTGGCGGCTGGATAATCGCGGGAGCCAGCAGCACGGGCCAGGTCGGCTGCCTCGCCACGCATGGCCATGGCCAATTTCATCCAGGTGTCGCGTCCCGAGTTGCGCGGTGGCCGCAACAGGAGCAGATTGCCGGTCTCGGCCACGAGGATGGCCTGGCCGCGAGCGAAAACCCAGGTGTCTAGATCAGTGGGCTTCTGCCGCAGCAGCTTGGCCAAGCTGCGGTAGTTGGCGTAGGCCAGCCCCTCCATGAGCAGCCGGGTTTCGGCAACTACTTCGAACTTGGGGGTAAAAGCCGGAGCCGGAGCCGGGGCCGGATTGGGCCGTTGTGCCGAGCCGGGCGACCCGAGGAACATCCCCACTAACAACGCCAGCGCTGTTAGACGTTTCATGAGGTGCCCTCCTGGGGTGGGGTCGGCAATTGAATGTGTACCTCGTCGCCGACGATGCGCACGGGATAATGGCCAATCTGAATGCGGGGATTATCGGCCCAGGCCCCATCGTCGAGGCGAAAGCGCCAGGCGTGCCAGGGGCAAGTGACGATGCCGTCCTCGACGTGGCCGGCCGCCAAGGAAGCGCCCATGTGGGGGCACATGTCGTCGATGGCGTGGACCTGATCGCCGCAGCGAAACAAGGCGATGAGTTTGCCGGCGACGGCAAAGGTTTTGCCCTGGTGGTCCGGTAAGTCGTACAGACGACAGAGGGGTTGGAAGGTGTTCATAAGGAAAGGAAGCCCCTTGGGTCGAAGAAAGTGCAAATATTCGTGCAGTTATTGTAGGGGGGTTGGAGGCCCGAGGGAAAAAGCCAAATCCCTCGAACGATCGAATACTGTTGCAACGTCCGTATAATAACAGAAGAAATTGTCCTTCCTCGGGCCGGTGCTATGGCGAGTGCGCAAACCCAACTCCACGATGCAAGCGCCGCGGCTCCCTCGCGTTGCCGGGTCGCTCGTGGCCGGGAAATGTCTCGCTTCGAGAGCGAACTGGCCCGGCTGTTGCACAAACGGCTGTTCCTGGCCACCTCGCTGGCGTTAGTGCCGGCCCTGCTGTTTTTTCTGCGTGATCTGGTTCAGCCACAAGAACAGTTGTTGCAAGGCTCGTTCGACACACTGTTGCGTGGGGTGTTGACGCTCATTGAGGTGGGGTTGCTGGTAGTGCTGTGGCGCTGGAGCGACTGGTCACTGTGCCAGTTGCGGCGTCTGGAAATCGCGTTGGTGAGTATTTTGGTATTTTTCTTTGCCCTGCTGCAATGGAGCATGTTTTGGAATCATCCGCTGTTTCAGTTAGCGGACAATGATACCGCCGGGCTCCAGGTGGTGCGGCTGTGGATCGACAGTAGCGCGGTGCGTTGGTTTTTTCTGATTGTGATTTATGGGGTGCTGATCCCGAACACCTGGCAACGCTGCTTGCTAGTGACCGGGTCGATCGCTCTGGTGCCGCTCGTGCTGATTCTCGTGGGAGCCTGGTACTTCGAGAAGCTCAGCAGCGACTTGGCCTATGGCCTGCTCGATCTAGTGATCCTGCTGGGCACGGGGATGCTGGTGGCGGTGTTTGGCTCCTATCGCATCGGCGTGTTGCAGCAGCAGGCGTTTCAAGCCCAGCAGTTGGGCCAATACCGCCTCAAGCGGCGCATTGGCTCCGGGGGGATGGGAGAAGTGTTCGAGGCGGAGCATGTTTTGCTGCGGCGGCGTTGTGCGATTAAGCTGATTCGCCCGGAGCAGACGCAAGACCGAGCCGTCCTGGAGCGTTTTGAACGCGAAGTGCAGGCGATGGCCGGCCTGAACCACCCCAACAACGTGGAGGTGTTCGATTTCGGGCAATCGGAGGACGGCACGTTTTACTATGTGATGGAGTACCTGGAAGGGTTGACGCTCGAAGAGTTGGTCAAGCGGTTTGGTCCCTTGCCGCCCGCGCGGGTGATCTATCTGCTGCGTCAGGTCTGCCGAGCCTTGCGGGAGGCCCACGGGATCGGCCTGTTGCACCGTGACATCAAACCCAGCAACATCATCGTTTGCACCCAGGGCGGCGAGTTTGACGTGGTCAAACTGCTCGATTTCGGCCTGGTCCAATCCCTTAGTGCCGAGCTGGATAGCCGGCTCACTCTCAAGGGGATGGTTCTTGGTTCGCCGCCGTTCATGTCACCCGAGCAGGCGGCCGGCCGCAATGATCTAACGCCCGCGACGGATATTTATGCAGTAGGAGGGGTAGGTTACTTTTTGGTGACGGGACATCCGCCATTTGAGCGGGAAACCGCGATGGAACTGATGCTGGCCCATGCCTATGAACCGGTTCCGTTGCCCTCGTCGTACATCCCCACGCTGCCTGAAGATCTGCAACAGGTCATTCTGCGTTGTCTGGCCAAGAAGCCCAGCGAACGCTACGCCCAGGTCTCGGAACTCGAAGCGGCCTTGCTCCAGTGCAGCGAGGCCGGCCGGTGGAGCGAGGAACAAGCTCAGCGTTGGTGGCGTGAACAGGGTCAGCCAGCCGTAGCGGCGATAAGCCATTCGACGGCGGAGGTGATCCACGCGACGATTGCTCTACGTTAGGGCCGATTGCTCTAGGTTAGGACACTCGCCGTGTTGTTTTTAGACAGGGGGACAGGGCAGGTAGTCACCGCGCGACCCAAGCCAGGGCCACGCGGCAGGCACCGCAAGGGGCAAGGTCTTGGGGTTATCCGGTTGTTCGCGAACAAGTTATCTCGAAGCTTATCTCCAAGCTAGGACATGGGGCCATCCCGCGTCCGCGCAATTGGCATTGCATGTGCTGAGGATTTTTAGCTATGTCGTCCCGGACGACGGCTTCGGTCCTGCATGGATTCTTTTTCGAGCAGAGTATTGAGACCCTTTATGTCCGCTGCGGCCCTTTCCCCGACAGACGCCTCAAGTTCTTGTCGGACAACTTTTTATCTGCAAACCGTGCGTCCCGCGATGCTCGATCTGCGTTTCAAGGGCGAAGCGGATGTGCTGGCCACACCAGACGGGGCTTGCTTATGCCTGGGCCGCTATGAGTTGACCCGCCTAAACTGCACCCCGTTGGATGTGCCTTCTCTGAGCCGACTGTTTCAGGAACTGCGTGTTGCTACTGCCCGACGTTTGCTGTCGCGGCGTCTGCGCGAGCGGGCTAAGAACCGCGGTTAAGTTTTCCGTCTGTCGCGTCGATGATCTCTCCGTAGCAGTGGATGCAGACCGGCTCAGGAGAGCCTTCGATGATCGAAACGCATTTCGGCCTGAAGCGTCGGCCTTTTTTTCTGCACCCCGAGGATGCCCCATATGCAGCGACAGCGTTCGAGACCTGTCGGACGACGATCCTGGAGGGGTTGGCATCGGGGGAAGAGTTGGTGGTGGTGGCAGGTCTGCCCGGAGTGGGTAAGTCCCTGCTGGCACGAGTGATTGCGCAACAAGTCGATGCCCAGGTCGCCTATGTGAATACGACGGTCAACAATCGCGCGGGATTGCTCCAGGCGATTCTGTACGATCTCGGTCTGCCGCACGAATGCCGACCCGAACGCGAGTTGCGCCTGACGCTGGTGGATCATCTGCTTAGTGAGTTTGCTGCCGGTCGTCGCACCCTCTTCTTGATCGACGAGGCCCACAGCCTGCGTGTGGAGTTGCTGGAAGAGTTGCGCACGCTATTAAATCTCGAAGGAGCGTTGCAAATTGTTTTGTTTGGTCAACCGAACCTGCTCGACACCCTGCACCGCCCGGAACTGGTGAGCCTACGCCAACGCATTGGTCACTTGTTGACCCTCGAGCCGCTTCAGGCGGAGGAAGCCGGCGATTATGTGCTGCATCAGCTGCGACAGGCCGGCGCGGGGGCGAATGTGATCGGAACCGAGGCGTTGCAACTGCTGGTGCAAGCTTGCCAGGGAGTGCCCCGACTCTTGAACCAAGCCATGACGCGGGCGTTGCGGCTGACGGCCCAGGCCAACGCCCACGAGGTGGAAGTCGAGGTCTTGCTCGACGTGCTGAACAGTTTGGGATTAGACGTGGAAAGTACCCACCCGCCAGTTGCCGAACCGACCTGCCGCTTGTTTGCCCCCGCCCACCGCGCCTAAGAGGATTCCTGCCATGAGCAAGGTTTTTGACACCTTACGCCGCAACGGCTCGGTTTCTGCTCGAGAGAATGACTCGGAGCTCATCCGCCCTGCCTGTCCCACGCCCCAGGACGCGCCAGAATTCATCGAATTGGGGCCGAAGCGACAGGTGCTCGCTGCCTCGCCGGGGGTGTTGGCCGGCTCGTGTGACTTACCACTCACTGCCGCTGCTGATGCGTCTGGGTCGCGTCGGCGGGGTGGACCGGTACCGGCTACTGCACCTGTGGCTCCCAGGCTGCGTCGGCCTCGCATGGCTGCGGAATTGCTGGCTTATCATGCGCCAGATCACCCGGTGGTGGCCCAATATGCAGAGTTGCTTGCGGCCATGCTCGAGGCAGCCAGCGTCAAGAAAGCTGCCCCGCATCCGATTCTGACCCTGTGCCCGATTCGCGGGGACATCGGCTGTACCACGGTGTTACTGAATTTGGCCATCGTCTCTGCTCGCCAGGGGCGTCGGACTCTGGTACTCGATGCCAATACCAAAGCCCCAGCCGTTGCCGCCCGACTGGGCTTGACCTCGGCTCCAGGCTTGATGGAACTGTTGGCCGGGGATGTCTCTTTGCCCCAAGCGATCCAAGCGAGCGATCAGGAACAGCTTTTTGCTCTGACGGCCGGTCAACAAGGGCCGCTGCTGGCCGACGTGCAAACGCTGCAGGAGTTGCTGAGGCAGCTGCGGAGCGAATATGACCTTGTGCTGATCGATGGCCCGCGGTGGGATGGCAAGCCCGTGACGCTGGCTTTGGCCCAAGCCTGTGAGGCCTTGTTCCTGGTGGTGCCGTCGAGCGAGGCGGAAAGCAACGAGACGACAAATTGGCTCCGCACGCTACCTCAGCAAGGTATCCGCTTGGCGGGAACCATCCTTACCGCCCAGTGAACCAGCAGGCGGCAAGAAGCCATCCCGGCCCTTCGGGTGCGTGTTGGCCCGGGCCTTCTCAGGGCTTAGCCGTGCGAATCAGACTGCGAGCGATCGCTTCAACCTCCTTGCGTGACCGGGCTAGCTCCTTGGGCAGCAGCCGAGCGGCGATGCTCGCCCCGCCCTCGGGCTGATCCATGACATAGTAATCCATCCAAAAATGTTGACCCTGCATCTGGGTTTCGAGGGAAAAAGCGTCCAACCGCGGCCGCGTTCGCAAGGTCGCCGTCGGTATTTCCCGCACAATGGTGCCCTTATTTTTGGTCATCCAGGCTCGGGCCTCTTCTTGGAGTTGTTTCACGCTGGGGGTCTTGCCCGCAGCATCCAGGGTAATGATCAGCCCGTTGCCTGAGCCGCTGTCTAGGGCGATTTGGCCCTCGGCCTCTCGGGCAATCCGCCAGGAGCGCGGGTAGACAAAGCGTACCCCCTGCACGGGGTTGTCGTATAACAGACGGGTATTCTCTTCGTCGGGTTCGAGTTTGACGCCTTTGAGGGCGGCATCGCTCAACTCGTGGGCCTGGACGACGCGGCTGCGTTCCAGGGCGAAACGCCCTTCGACCTTGCCCATTTCCTGGCCTTTGGGATTGGTGAGCGTCATGGTGCCGTTCAAGATCACCGTGGTGAGAAACTGCTCGTCTAGATCGTAGAGAACGCTTCCCGTCAGGCGATGGCTGACGGGACCATCTTCGCCGATTCCTTTGAGAGTACCGGTGAATCGGATCGAAGCGATGCGGTTCTTTTTTGGGGAGGAGACGCTCTCGAGACGGCACTCCAACGTACCCGCATCGATCTTTTCCAAGTCGGTGAGTTCCAGGACGGCCAATTCGCTGGCGGTCCAGCGCTGGCCGACGCGAACCGGTTGGTCGGGTAGCAAGCCCAACAAGGCAGGCACAAAGACATCGGTCCGCACGACATCCAGTTCGCCCCAGGTGAGCGGCCCATCCGGCGAGAAAGGAATTTCACTGGGTCCTTTTCTTAGAATCACTAACCGCTTGATCTCCGGCCGCAAGCCGATCTGCTGCTTTTGACCGGCCAGAGTGCGGGCGAAATCAAAACGCCGGTTGAGGCGAACGGTGCGAGAGACTTGGCCGTTGTCGGCCAGGGCGAGGATGCGTTCCTCATAATCGATGGAACTAGCCCCCTGGAGGCGGATCACGGGAGGCGATTTCCCCTCTCCTGCCTTGGCAGGCGGCGGAGGAGGGGTGAAGGAGCCGGTCAAATCTACCCGTGTTTTGACATGGTAGCGATCTCCGACCTGGAGCCGTTCGCGAAAGACCACAGGTTCGTCCGCCCAGGCGGTTGGAAGCAGCAGGGCCAGAAGCACAACGACAGGACGCATGGCAACACCTCCCACCGGATTGTACCCGCCTAAAGTGTCGAGGAGAGCCGCGCCCGCACCGCAGCCAAGCCGAAAGAGGGCAGCTGCTGCACGATCTTGCGGATTGGGCTAAGCAAAGCTGCCTGGCTTGTTTGCAAGATTGTACAATGGATTTGTAAAGGTGACCAAGTGTCTAGTAATCCCCAGAAGGAGAGCCGGCCTCCAGCGGGCGACAAAAAAGGGTGCGTTTTGTCGCCAACATCCTGCTACTTCAAGGGTTAGAAAATCAGAGGGGTGAACCAGACTGAGAAAAAAAGACTCCGATGGGGAATTGGCTCGCTTGTTGCATGGAGAGAAAGTCGGGTGAAGGAAGAAACCCCCTCTGCTAAATACCTTCAAACTTCCACTCTTTCCAGCGTAATTTTTCCCCGAAGGATTCGTCCTTAAAAGAGGGAATTTCGTGTCCCACGCGGGACGGTGGAACGATGAAGTTTAGCCGGTGCCTCGCAGCGTCTCGAGAAACAAACGAACCTCAGGCGAGGATGAATCGTCTAAAGCTGATGCCGCCATGCGGAACGGACCAAAGGGCAAGACCGAGCCTGGAATCCCGAGAAAAAAGGAAAGCAAAGACAGGAGAATGGTTTCGTGTCGATCTTCCGTAACCCCGCTCTGAAGCAACTGACCGACCAGCAGGTGCGGTTTGCGCCTCCGTCGAAACGGCAGGAGCAGTTGTTACGGGCGCAAAAGTTACTTCAGGAGATCGACCCCAAGCGAGGCTATCCGTACCAGTTCGTCTGCTTCCGTATCACGGAGTATCGGCCGGAATCCTTCCCCGATTTAGTGATACCGGGCGAGGAACTGCGAGAAGATCTGACCCGATTCATCGAAGCCATCAGTGGCAGTCTACCTGCCATTTTGGACAGCGAACAACTGATCACGCTGGAGGAATTGGCGACGCAGTGGAACGTCTCGACCAAGACGATTCGCCGCTGGCGCAAGCTAGGACTGGTGGGGCGTATGGTCTTACGCCAGGGGAAACGGCATCTGTGTTTTGAACGAGCAGTAGTGGAACGTTTTTTGCAGGCAAATCAACAACGAGTGGAGAAGAGCGGCAAATTTAGTCAACTGAGCGATGCGGAGCGCGAGGAAATCTTGCGTCGGGCCCGTAGGCTTTCACAAGTTTGGGGTACCACACTGACGGATATCAGCCGGAGGATTGCCAGGAAACTCAAGCGTTCGGTGGAAACGGTCCGCTACACGATCCGCAACCACGACAAGGAGCATCCCGATCGCGCGGTCTTCCCGCATCGCTCGGGGCCGCTTGATGCGGCAACGAAGGAATCGATCTTTACCTCTTACCAACGGGGGATAAACGTGGAAACACTAGCGAAACGATACCAGCGGACGCGCAACTCGGTCTACCGAGTTCTCAACGAGGTGCGGGCCAAGCACCTCCTGGAGCAGCCGCTTGATTACATCGACCATCCCGATTTCCACCTGCCCGGCAAGCAGGAGGAGATAACGGCACCCATGCCGGACCACGAGGAATATCTGGCGAAGAAGGCGGCGATGCACGCTCCGCGGGATGTGCCGCCGGAGCTAGCTTCGTGCTATGAGTATCCGCTGCTCAGCCGCGAGCAGGAGGCGCATCTGTTTCGACAGATGAACTGGTATAAATACCGGGCTAAGCAACTGCGTGAGCAAATGCTCAGCAACGGAGAAATGGATTCGTCCAAGGTGAAAACGCATTTGCTAGAGCAGATTGAAACCCTGCAGAACCAAGCCAACAAGGTCAAGGATCTGCTCATCAAAAGCAATATGCGTCTGGTGGTGAATATCGCCCGGCGACATGCCAACCAGGCGGAGAACTTCTTCGAGTTGCTCTCCGATGGCAATATGTCGCTCATCCGGGCCGTGGAAAAATTTGATGCCAGCCGTGGCTTCAAATTCTCCACCTATGCTTCCTGGGCCATCATGAAGAATTTTGCCCGCAGCATCCCTGATGAAAAACACCGCCGCGAACGCTTCGTGACCGGGCATGAAGAGGTGTTTGAGATCGCCCCGGATGTGCGTAGCGACGAGCATGAAGCCGTCGCCAACAAAGAACGAGCCACCGCTAGCATCAACCGCTTGCTAGAAAAGCTCGAACCGCGTGAACGCGAAATCATCCGCATGCGGGCCGGCCTCGACAGCCACGCCAAAGGCATGACTCTCGAAGAGATCGGCCAGCAGTTCGGCATCACCAAGGAACGGGTGCGGCAACTCAATGCCCGTGCCATGAAAAAGCTTCGCACCATGGCCGAGAAAGAAGACTTTGAACTGTAAGTCGTCAGTTCTGGGCCTCGCGTGGCCCAAGAGTGCAACAATGCAACCACCGCCGGCACCCTTAGGGGTGCCGGCGGCTTTTTTCAGCCCCTTTTGCTTCGCTCTGTGTGTGTCATAAAATAAAAAATCAGTAGAAAAGGAATGACCACGTCCTGCTGGCATCCAGCAATCGGTCTAGCTGGCATCCAGCAATCGGTCGATGGATCAGGATCGATTGATCAGGAGAGGTTCTACTCTATTGCTCAGGAGGTCAATCATGGTCGCTTGCCGCTGTTCAGGGATCTTCCCGGGTATCTTCCTTGCTCTGGGGGTAGCGTTGCTCGCCTGGGTGACGATCTCGGCCGAGGAGAACAAAGAGAAAAACAAACAGAAAAAAGCGGTCAATCTGATCGCCAACCCGTCTTTCGAAGAAGTCGAGACCAAACCCGCGCACTGGGTCTTGGCCGCTGTTGCCGAAGGGGGCAAAGCCCGGCTGTCTGCGAGTGACGACAATCCCAAGGCGGGCAAACACTGCATTCGCATCCAGGGCGAGGCCGAATGGGCCACCTTCGTCAGCAACAGGATTCCGCTCGAAAAGGGCAAAAAGTACGTGCTGACCGGTTGGGTGCGGGTCAAAAAAGGAAACGGCTACATCAAGATCGACTACTTCGACAATGACAAATACCTCGATATGACCATGGCGGAGCCGAGCGACTCGTCGGAGTGGACCAAGCAACAAGTAGAAACCGAAGCCGAAAAACTAGAAAAAGCAACTCACCTCACCGCGACACTGGTCGGAACCGGAGAATTTGAAGTTTACTTCGACGAACTACACCTTGAGGCCCAAGAGAATCGAAAGTAAGGAGCCTCGCGCTCTTGCCTACTCTAAAGATCGGGCCACCGGGGCGCGGAAGTGAAGTTGCCTTCAACAAGGTTTGCCTACGGCCCCGCGTAGCCCATAAATGCAACTGCCGTCGGCATCGCAAGGAGTGCCGGCGGCGTTGTCGTTGCGGGGGAGAGTCCCCTGGTTGGGTGACAAGTTCAAGCAGGGCAAGAGGTAAATTTGTTTTGCGTCTCTTGCCTGGTTCTCGTATGATAAAACGAGGGTAAGAGCAAGTCGTGAACAAGTGCGACACTCGGTGGGGGCTAACGCCCTGGGGAGATTCCAAATGACAGCATTCGTTCGTCTCTCAACGTTGGGAGCTTTCGTGGCTCTGATGAGTATGAGTAGTAACGCCTGGGGTCAAGTAGCAGTGGCTCCCAACGGCGGTCAGCTCGTCGGTGCGCGAGGCTTTGGCGGTTTTGCCGGCTTTGCCGGCGGAGCAGGCTTCGCAGGCGGGGGGCTGATCGGACCTGCCGTGGCTCCGGTGAATCCGTATGCTCTGTCCACGGTGCCTGGTGTCAACCCGTATCTGGGTGGCACCATCGGCGTGAACCCCTACGGAGTGGGCGGCTTCGGCCCCGTAGCGGGTGGGTTCATTCCGGGCGGTTTCCCAGGCTTTGGTGGAGTTTTCGTTCAGGACCCCTTTAACGGCTATCTCACCGGCGTCGCCTCGGTGACGGCCGCCACGGGACAATATTGGATGAACATTCAGCAGGCACGCTTGCTCCGAGAACAATCGCTACAGATGAGCTACGATACGGCCCGCAAGCGTGTGGAATTCGAAGCCTGGTACGAAAGCCGTAAAATGAAGACGCAAGACTTGATTGACAATCAAGTGCGCACCGATCTGGACCGGGCACGCAAGGATCCTCCTCTGAACGAGGTCACCTCGGGCAAATCGCTCAACGACCTGCTGAACAATATCCGTAAAATCGGTCGTCTCAACCGCGGGCCGAATATCTCCCTTGAGGAAAGCACACTGAAGCACATCAATCTCACCGTGCCCGGTGGAGCCGGGAATGCCGGCCTGCTGCGCAATGAAGGCAAAGTCGAGTGGCCGCTCAGCCTGCAAGAGAAGCAGTTTGACGAAGTGCGAGAACGTTTGACACGCAACATCAAGACGGCTGTGGACAGCATCAAGGACACGGGCAAAGCCGAGGCTCGGGTGTTGCGTGACATTCAGAAAGATCTCTCCACGCTGCAAGCGGAGATCGACGCCAACATCAACGAGATGACCATCTCGCAGTATTCCGAAGCCAGCAACTTCATGCGGCAGTTGCGTTCGGCGGAGAGACTGCTGCGTGATCCATCGGCCGCAAAATATTTTAAGAACACCTGGACCGCTCAGGGCCGCACCGTGGCGGAACTGGTGGATTACATGACCCGAGAGGGGTTAAACTTTGCCCCGGCCACTCCAGGCGATGAGGCGGCCTACATGTCGTTGTATTACTCGCTGCGGGCCTTCGAGGCAGCATTGGCTTTGGCCTCTCGATAAAACCGGCCTAGGGAACGCACCTGCTTTGCCGAGGGAGCTACTCAGGCTCCCTCGGCCTCGTTTTAGACGGCCGAGCGTTTCACCACCTGGCGATAGGCCGCTAGTAAACTGCTGGCCGGAGGGGGTGTCGGCTTGCTGGGGGTGAAGTCGGGATTAGTGACTGCGGAGACGGCCACGCTCATCCCATAACGCGAAGCCAAGGCCATCAGCCTGGCGTAGCCGCGTTGCCGTCGTGCCCGAGGCAGATAGCGGGCCGCTGCCAACCCCTTGGCCGTGAGAACCGGCCCTTGATCGTAAGCCGTGAGAATCGCGCTGATCAGATCACCGGGCAAGGCCGCTTTGAGATGCTCGATGATATTCGGACGCAGAAACAGATAGCTCGCACCTAGCGAGTGCACGCCGCGGGCAGCCAACGCCGTCAAAAGCGGTTCGAGCATCTCGGGCGTATCGGTCCATTGCGGCACCAGCGGGTCCACTGCCACCTGCACCGCAAACCCGCGCTCGCGCAATCGGCCAATCATCTCCAGGCGCACGGCCGGCGGGGCCGCCTCGGCCTCCAGCAGGGCCGCACAGGCTGGTTGCAGCGTGGGCAAGGCAACCGTAAAGCGAATCTGCTCGGCCAACGGTTGCAATCGCTTCAGCAGGCTCTCGGGTATCTCGCCGCGTGTCATCAGCCACGTCTCTACACCGTGAGCGGCCAGGCACTCGATGACCTGCACGGCGAGTTCCTGCACCGCTGCATACGGGGGAAAGGGGTCTGCTGCCGGGCACAGATAAACTGCTTGGGGAGTGTAGGCCTGCAACTCCCGAGCGAGCAGTTCGACGGTGTTGCTGAACAGCACGATTTGGTCGGTAGGAAAGTTTGGCGCGGCTCGCACGGAACAAAAGGCACAGCGATGCCCACAACCACGCGTCAGGTTGAGGCCCAACACATGCGGCGCGGGGGCCAACGCCGTTTCGTGCAGGACCGGCCCGTGGCGTGTGACACGAACGAGGCGAGGCAGCGAATCCGTCCATCCGGAGGTAAGCGGCAGTTCCGTCACGATCCACCTCTTGCATGCGTCACGATCCACCTCTGGAACAAAGGGGAATCTCTCGACTGGCGCTTGATCGTACGTCCATCTGAACACAATGACAAGCTTGGTAGCGTGCCAAGTCTCTTTTTTTCTCAGTTGCTTTCTCCAACAGAGGGGTGTCTTGCTGGGCGAGCTTCTCGTGCCGGTTTTGCCTCGTTTTTTTGCCTCGTTTTTCTCTATTGCCTCCGAAAATACAAACCCTAAGATAAATACGACCTATCATCGACTTGCTTTTCTGCTCGCAGGAGTTCTCTGATGAGGCGTTTGGCTCTGTTGCTGCTCATAGGGACCGCCTGCTCGCTACTGGCACAATCCCCTGTGCCGGTCCCCCTGCAACCCGATCCGCGTTCGCCCGTGCGTGGTACCACGGGCGGCACCGTCGATTCCTTCTCCCGCTTTGAGTATCGGCCGCAGATAGGGTTCCACCAACCCTCACCGATCGATGCTCCGATGGGGGGCTTCGGCGGGTGGAACCTCGGTGGGTGGGGCAACTGGGATAGGCCATACGGCGGCGTTTTCGTTCAGGACCCCTTCAACGGCTATCTCACCGGCGTCGCCTCGGTGACGGCCGCGACCGGTCAATATTGGAACGACATCCAACAAGCGCGTATCACGCGTGAACAAGCGCGACAGATGAGCTACGATACGGCTCGGCAACGGGTAGAACTGGAAGCCTGGTACGAAAGCCGCAAAATGAAGACGCAGGATCTGATCGACAATCAGGTACGCACCGACCTAGAACGCGCCCGCCGCGATCCCCCCATGACGGAAATCTGGTCCGGCCAATCGCTCAACGCCTTGCTCAACAACATCCTCAAGCATCCACGGCCGACCTCGGGGCCGCATATCCCCCTCTCTCAAGAAATTCTGCAAGGAATCAACCTCATCGACCGTACCTCCCGCGCGAACATCTCCCTGGCCAAGGAAGAAGGACGCATTGCCTGGCCCTTGGGCCTGCAGGAAGAGGAATTTGACGAGCCACGCGAGCGTTTTAGCAAACTCTTTGCCCAGGCCATCAGCCAGATCAATAGCGGCTCCCTGCCCGAGGTACGCGACCTTCGCCAAATGCGTCGCGATCTGGAGACCATGCAACAAAAACTCGAAGAGCAGATCCAAACCCTCTCTCCGGGCACCTACATTTCCTGTCGTCGCACTCTCAACCAGTTGCGCGAGCAACTGGCCGGCCTGTCCAATCCCAGCCTGTGCCGCTCCTGCCAAACGTGGCGGCAAAAAGCTCGCACCGTGGCCGACGTCGTAAACGTATGCCTGACCACGGGATTGCATTTTGGCCCGGCGGTGGCTCCGGGCGATGAACGGGCCTACACCGCGTTCTACTTCCAGTTGCGCAACTACGAGCGGGCCTTGATGAGTACCCCACGCTAGTTAGCTCACAGACGCGAAAATAGACTGGCTGGCTGCGTCGGGTGCTAACCCCAGGCCGCACCGAAAGCCACTTCCTCCTCCTAAGGGGGTGAGGGGGCAAAGCTGCCTTGAATCCGTCTGTTGGTGTAGGGCGTCCGTTCGCGCGAGGCGGCACTCCCCAACAACTCCGTGTGGTTGCTTTTCGCCCTGCTTTGCGGTTGCTATGCTGGATACAAACGGGAGACGGTCATGAACGCACACGATAAGCAGTTGGCGGCCATTCGCGAGAAGGTGCAGGCAGGGGAGCGACTGACCTTTGAAGACGGGATGGTACTGGAAAATCAGGCCGATCTGTTCACGCTGGGCGAATTAGCGAATCTGGTGCGCGAGCGGAAGAACGGCAACTTTGCCTACTATAACGTGAACACCCACTTGAACCCAACCAATGTGTGTATCTATCGTTGTACCTTCTGCGCTTTCCGGGCCGATCTCAAATCGCCCAAGGGCTATGTCATGTCCGATGAGCAGATTCTGCAGCGCGCTGCCGAGGCGGAGGCCCGCGGGGCTACCGAAATGCACATCGTCGGCGGGCTGCATCACTTGCTCTCGTATGACTGGTATCTGAACGTCGTGCGCATCATCCACAAGGCCCACCCACGCCTGCACCTCAAAGCCTACACTCCGGTCGAGTGGGATTGGTTCAGCCGCATGACCAAACGCCCGACGCGTGACATCTTGGCCGAGTTCAAAGAAGCAGGGCTCGGCAGTCTGCCGGGTGGCGGCGCGGAGATTTTCGCTCCCGAGGTGCGTAGCCAGATTTGCGAACACAAAGCCGACGCCGAGGCCTGGTTCCGCATCCACCGCGAAGCCCATCAACTGGGCCTACGCTCCAACGCCACCATGCTCTACGGCCACATCGAAAAGCCCCAGCACCGCATCGACCATTTGCTGCGGCTACGCGAATTGCAGGATGAAACCGGCGGCTTCCAGACGTTTATTCCGCTGGCCTTTCACCCCGATAACACCAAGTTGGCCCATCTCCCCAAGCCCTCGGCCATCATGGACCTCCGCATCATGGCCATTAGCCGCTTGATGCTGGACAACTTCCCCCACATCAAGGCCTACTGGGTGATGCTGGGGATTCAGACGGCCCAACTGGCCCTGAGCTATGGAGCCGACGACATCGACGGCACAGTGGTCTACGAGAAGATTTACCACGATGCCGGCAGCGATTCGCCGCAAGAGATGACCGTCGCCCAGCTGCGGCACTACATCCGCGAGGCTGGCCGCATCCCCGTGGAGCGTGACACGCTGTACAACGAAGTGATCCGCGACACCCAGCCGACCCAATGGAAGACCGGCCGCCGCCTGGCGTTGGCCACTGTGTGAGCGCCCCAGGCCACGGGCTTTTTCTGAGTCCGTGGCTTAACGTGCTTCTCAGCGTTGTTCCTCTACCCCGCTAAGCCGCTGAATCCTGTCTAGGATTCCCTCGGCGATCCAGCATTTCCCAGAGCGGGCTTCAGCCGCAAAACCTCGCCAAAATGGTTCTGAGGTGGTACACTAAATTCATCCAAGCTCAATCGCCCCTCACCGCCCGTTCGACTGGTTCGGACTCTCCTGGAGGCGCACATGAAAGCTCGCTTGCTGCTGGTGCTCGCGTTGCTGTTGTGCTATGTGGTTCAGGCTGCTCCTCTGCCCAAACCGAAGCCCAGCAAGAAGACGACCTCCATCCTACAAGCCATGCAAGGGCTGTGGGAAGTGCAATCGCGTGTGCGGGGCCATGGCCCACCGTTGACCGTGCCGGTTACGCAAAAGTTCGTCAAAATCGAGGGCAACACCTGGACCTTTCTGCGAGCGGACGCCACCACTCCGGGTGGCACCACCTGCCAGATTCAGTTGGATCCCAACCACAAGCCGGCTCTGCTAGATCTGATTTTTAACGCTCCTGTCGGCGGGGCGGCTCGGCCTGCCGGCCTGAACCTGCTTTACACCGGACGAGTGGAAGTCGACGGCAACACCATGCGCTTTTGCTACACGCTGCGCAAGGAACGTCCCGCCACCATGACCCCGCAGAATGTCGGCGAGTATCTCCTGACCCTGCAACGCGTCCAAAAGTGACCTTTTAACCTTTCAGAACCTTTTCTCCGGCCTCCCTGGGAGTCTGAAGATTTTCTCGTAAGAATTTGGGGGGCCGGCCGAATTCCCTTGGTGTGTCCCAAGCCAGCTCTCGGGGCGTGATCGGTTTCACCCCAAGCGTTTCTATCTTCACGGAGAACTTACCATGCGGCGTCTGTTTGCTTTGTTGTACTGTCTTGTGGTTCCGCTGGCGATGGTGGCGGCCGACGCCGAGCCGGAGCCGGAAAATGATGCCAAAACCATTCTGGGTACCTGGAAGATCGTCAAGGCCACCAAGGGCGGCGAGGTTCCCGATGCGGAGATGCTCAAATCGCAGTTCATCTTCAAAGCGGAGAAAGTCATCGTGACCCGTCCTAGCGGGGGCGAAGACCCGGCCAGCTATAAGCTCTATCCCAACAAGAACCCCAAGGAGATCGACATTTCCCCCACGATGGGAGCGGAGCAAACCGTTCGCGGCATTTACAAGTTTGAGAAAGGTCAGTTGCTCTTACTTGTCAATAAACCGGGAGCGGAACGCCCCAAGAAATATGATGAAAAAACAGATGTCATGCTACTGCTGGAACGCGTCAAGAAGTAGCGTCTGCTTGACTGCCACGGTCTGGCCCCGTGCGGTCTGATCGCATGATCTGCGTGGCTGGCGGCGGCGTCGGGGTTGACTCACGTCGTCCCGGGTGGGGAGCAGGAGGAGCTTGGCCCGCTCGCGCTTTCCAGCGTGTGATCTCTTCCTGCGCGATCTGAGCGGCCTGCCCCGAAGCGGTCGGCAATGGGTGCAGAACCGTTTGCCACCTCGGCCGACGAGAGCGTTGCTCGGTGTACAGGACATAGAGTCCATAAGGCGCGAGTACCAGTCCGACCGCCAACATCAGAAAAGCAAACCACGGTACCGCCACCGGCGTAGGCACCGGAGCCAGCCAGGCGCGCCAAACCAGATAGACACTTACAAACAGACAACCGACGATCGCCAACAACGCCACCGTCCCGTAGATCAGCGTGACCACCACGGGCCGAACCGGGGCTAAGCGTGTCGCACACGATCGGCACCGCCAAAAAGGCCGCTGATCCAGCATCGAAAGGCCGTCGATGACGAGGTTGCTGCTGGAGCAAAGCGGACAAACTAGTGTAAAGGTTTTTTTCATGAAAGGAAATCGAATCTCCACAGCGATGGAGTAGGTTTCGGTCCTCACAGAGTCATCAGCCAGGGGTTTTCCAACATTTCGGCGATGCGGCGGGTGAAGCGGGCAGCATCGGCCCCATCGATTACCCGATGATCATACGAAAGCGATAACGGCATCATCAAGCGTGGCACCCATTGCCCGTCCTTCCATACCGGTTCCATGCGGCTACGCGACAAACCAAGGATAGCGACCTCGGGCCAGTTGACGATCGGCGTGAATCCGGTGCCACCGATGCCGCCCAGATTGGTGATGGTGAAGGTGCCGCCCTTCATGTCGGCCTTGCCGTTGCGGGCTTTTTCCGCGGTGTCGTTCAATTCCTGAGCGATTTCATTGACTCCTTTCTTATCCACATCCTTAATGACGGGAACAAGTAAGCCTCCTTTGGTATCAACCGCTACGCCAAGATGCACGTATTGCTTGAGAATGAGATGTCCCGAGGCCAAATCCAGTGACGAGTTGAAGTGCGGAAACTGCTTCAGGGCCGAGGCACAGGCTTTCATGACAAAGGCGGTTACCGTCACCTTGGGCCCTTTGCCCTCTCGCGATTTACGAAACGCCTCCAACTCAGTGATGTCGGCGGTATCAAACTGCGTGACATGCGGAATGTTGCTCCAGGCAACACTCATCTGCCGGGCCGTCAGCTTGCGAACCGCGCTGAGCGGCTCGCGGACGACAGGACCAAACTTCTCGAAATCCGGCAGCGCCGGGGTCGCCACTGCCCCCGCTCCACTCCAATTGGCCGGGCTGCTACGGCCCACAGCGTTCTTGACATCGTCTTCGGTGATGCGGCCGCGTGGTCCAGTGCCGCGTAGGGAGGTGAGGTCGATGCCAAGCTTGCGAGCCAACCAACGGGTGGCAGGGCTAGCAACGATTGTCCCCGGCGGAGCTTCGAGCAGGGCGGTGGCAGCGTGAGCGGCGACATCGGCTTTGATAGCTCGGACATCGCTGGGAGAAGGTTCCTCGACGGCGTCGTTTTTGCGTTGCTGGGCACCGGCGGGGGCTACGCTCGCGGTAGGTTCCGAAGCCGGCGGACTAGCCGCCACTGGGGAAGAGGCTTCTCCCGCGTTGCTTTCGAGGTGAGCGTAGACGGCACCGACTTTGACTTCGTCGCCCACTCGGACCAGCAGTTTGCTCAGTTTGCCCGCCTGGGGCGCGCGAACATCGGCAGTGGATTTATCCGCATTGACCACCAGAAGGATTTGATCCTGTTCAATGGAGTCGCCTTCTTTGACATGAATTTCTGTCACACTGACAACATCGGCATTTTCACTTAAGCGGGGAATTTTTAGTTCGCTGGCCATCGTTTCTTCCACCTGTTTTTATATGTTTCGTTCTGTGTTGCAAACCGAAGGAATTAAGAAAAGAGGGGACGATTGGCGTGCCCCTCTTGGGTTGAGAAATCCAGCCGTCGATGGTTAGGCGGTCAGCGGATTGAGCTTCTCCGGGTCGATCCCCAACGTCTTGACGGCCTCGGCCACCTTGCTCGCGGGCAATAACCCCTTGCGGCTCATTTGGTAGAGTGTGGCCAGGGTGATGCACTCGGCATCGACCTCGAAATGGCGGCGTAGCTTGGGTCGTGTCTCGCTACGGCCGAAGCCATCGGTCCCCAGAGCATACAGGCCGCCGGGCACCCAGCGGGCGATCATCTCTTGAACGCTGCGCATGTAGTCGCTGGCGGCGATGTAGACATCGTGTTTGCCCTCTTTGGCCAGCATCTGCTCGACGTAGCAAGTGCGGGGCGGCTGGTCGGGGTGCAGCAGATTCCAACGATCGCACGCCAAGCCCTCGGCTCGCAGTTGCTTGTAACTGGTCACGCTCCAGACGTCCGCCGCGATGCCGAATTTTTCGGCCAAGAGTTCCTGAGCCCGCAGAGCATAAAGCAGGATCGGGCCACTGCCCAACAGATGAGCCTTGGGCTTGCCCGGGGCGTCGAGTGTCGCCGGCCGTAGCTTGTACATGCCTTTGAGGATGCCTTCTTCGCATCCCTCGGGCATCGCCAGGTGGGCATAGTTATCGTTGTACAACGTGATATAGTAGAAAATATCCTCGGCCTCGGGGCCATACATGCGGCGAATCCCGTCTCGCAGAATCACCGCTAACTCATAAGCAAACGCTGGATCGTAGCACATCAGGTTGGGCACTGTCGAAGCCAGCACATGGCTATGGCCGTCCTCGTGTTGCAAGCCTTCACCGTTGAGGGTGGTACGGCCGGCCGTCGCCCCGAGCAAGAAGCCACGGCAACGCAGATCGGCGGCCGCCCAGATCAAATCGCCCACGCGCTGGAAGCCGAACATCGAGTAATAGATGTAGAACGGGCAGGTGGCCACGCCGTGCGTGGCATAGCTGGTGCCAGCCGCGATGAACGAGGAGACCGCGCCGGCTTCGTTGATGCCCTCTTCGAGGACTTGGCCGGTCTTGGCCTCGCGATAAGCCAGCAAGGTATCATCATCCACAGGGACATATTTTTGTCCCTGACTAGAGTAAATTTTGTACGTTGAAAAATACGCTTCCATGCCAAAGGTGCGGGCTTCATCCGGGATGATCGGTACCAGATATTTTCCTAGTTGCTTGTCCTTGAGCAGCTTGTCGAGCTGGTCGACAAAGGCCATCGTGGTCGAGAGTTCCCGGCCGGCGGAACCTTTGCGGTACAGATCGATGAAGCTGGCCGGGGGCGTCGGCAGCGGCTCGTATTTCACACGCCGTTGCGGCAAGAAACCGCCCAGTTGCTGGCGGCGTTCTAGGAGGTATTTCATCTCGGGGCTGTTGGGATCGGGCTTGTAGAAGGCAGCGTGTTGAACTTCGTCGTCGGAAAGGGGTAGGTTGAAGCGGTCGCGGAACGTCTCCAGGGCTTTGGTGCGATCCTTGAACTTCTTGGCGTTGTGGATGCTGTTCATCCCTTCGCCCGCCTCGCCTAACCCGTAGCCTTTGACCGTCGCCACTAAAATCACTGTCGGCTTGTCCTTGGTTTCCACGGCCGCCTTGTAAGCGGCATAGACTTTGACCGGGTCATGGCCGCCCCGCTTGAGCTTGGCCAAGGCTTCATCGGGGATGTCCTTGACCAGTTCGAGCAACTCGGGATATTTGCCGAAGAAATTCTGCCGGAAGTAGGCCCCATCCATGACGACATATTTTTGATATTCGCCATCCACCACTTCCATCATGCGTTTCTTGAGCAGGCCGGTCTTGTCGGCGGCCAGGAGCGGGTCCCAATCGCTGCCCCAGAGAACCTTGATGACGTTCCAACCCGCGCCCCGAAAAGCCGCTTCGAGCTCTTGCACGATCTTGCCGTTGCCCCGCACCGGGCCATCCAGGCGTTGCAGATTGCAGTTGACGACAAAGATGAGGTTGTCCAGGCGTTCGCGGCTGGCCAGGGTCAACGCGCCCATTGATTCGGGTTCGTCCATCTCGCCATCGCCCAAAAAAGCCCACACCTTTTGATCGGTCGGCTTCTTCAGGCCGCGATGCTCCAAATAGCGGTTGTAGCGCGCCTGGTAGATGGCCATCAGCGGCCCAAGGCCCATGCTGACGGTGGGAAATTGCCAAAAATCGGGCATGAGCCAGGGATGCGGATAGCTCGAGAGTCCGCCGCCCGGGGCCAACTCTTGGCGGAAATTTTTCAGGTGTTGCTCGGTGAGGCGGCCTTCGAGAAAAGCCCGCGCATACATACCCGGCGAGGCGTGGCCCTGGAAATAGATCAGATCCCCGCCACAGGGATGATCCGGTCCGCGGAAAAAGTGATTGAACCCCACTTCGTACAGATTGGCACTACTGGCAAAGGTGCCGATATGTCCGCCGACGTTGGTATTTTCATTGGCTTGGAGTACCATAGCCATTGCGTTCCAACGCACTAGGCTTTTGACCTTGCGCTCCAACTCGCGGTTGCCGGGAAATTCCGGTTCTTCCTCAGCGGAAATCGTGTTGACATAAGGGGTGTTGGCGTTGAAGGGGATGTCAACGCCCACCTCGTCGGCACGCTGATGCAAACGCTCCAGCAGATAGGTCGCTCGCCCCTTGCCACTGATGTAGGTGACGGCATCGAGCGATTCGATCCACTCGCGGGTTTCCTGGAGATCGTTATCGGCATCCTCGTTGAGGTGTGGCTCGGCGAGCGGTGCATGGGCGTGGCCATTGGTGCCATTGGCCCCGGCCGGAGCGGCATTGGCAAGATCGACCGGGCGCTTTCCCTCAATCATCATCGGACGGTCCCCTCGGCAGCGGGCCTCAAACAACTGGTTCTCTGCGGGAGATTGTACAAGCTAACCCGTGCATCAGCGAGGGGTTCCTTCCGCGCGGTCGATCCAGCCACCGCCCAACACCTGCGTGCCGGCATAAAAGACGGCGGCTTGGCCAGGGGCCACCGCTGCCACCGGCTCGGCAAACCGCACCACGGCCGAGTCACCCTGGGCTTGCACCGTGGCCGGCACGGCTGCGGCCCGATAGCGAATCTTGACCTGACAAGGCAGTGGCTCGGTCGGGGGGTCGATCAGCCAGTTGACGCCCGTGGCCACCAGCCCCGAGGCGAGTAAGTCCTCGCGGTCACCCAGGATCACCTCGTTGGTGGCCGGCACAATCTGCAACACAAAACGCCGCTGGCCCGTGGCAACGCCCAATCCTTTGCGTTGGCCCACGGTGAAACGCTCGATGCCGTCGTGCTGGCCCAGGATGTTGCCGGCCCGATCGACGAAGT
>Ga0272446_1000644_pt1 | contig 53490 bp, 52 predicted proteins | sample YNPCB0061_FD_194587 | JGI IMG/M metagenome (GOLD analysis project Ga0272446, IMG submission 194587) | Hot spring microbial mat communities from Yellowstone National Park, WY, United States - YNP-CB-006-1 | ecosystem: Environmental > Aquatic > Thermal springs > Hot (42-90C) > Sediment | place... | reverse complement strand
ACAAGGCCCAGGGATTAAAGCCCTGGCCGAACTTGCGTGCTTCTTTGCGGGTGATGAGGTAGCGTAGGCGGGCCCGGTTGATGCCCAGCAAGCTGGTGCGATAGGGGAACAAGTTTTCGATGACGCGTGGCAGCGGGAAGCTGGGATCTTTGAAGCCCAGCCAGACCAAGTCTGGGTTCTCGTACAACAGCGTGATCACCTCGCGGGCCTCGCCGGTCAGCCCGCCTTGACTGGTGGTCAACAGGTCCAGGTGCGGCAGCACCACCACCCGGCGTTCGACCGCGCCGCGCACCGCCTCACGCAGGTGGGCGATCATCGTGCCCATCAGCCCCATCGGCACTGGCCCTTGCTGGTCTTCCTGACGTGGCCGGCCATCAAGGTAAATACAGCGCAGATTCAAAGCGCGCAGGCGGTTGCGGATATTCAGATAGAGAAACGGCGTGAGATCCTTGTCACACTCGATCAGGGTGGGCAAGCCCCTGTTGAGCTTCGAGGCCACCTCGGCCATTTCCGTGCAATAGGCGGCCTCGACGGCGTCCTCATTACTGAGTTCCTGAGGCAGTTCATTTTCCGGGATGAGGACAGACATAATCGTTCTCAGGTTATGGGGTATCCGGTTGCAATTAGCCGTTTTTCGTCCGTCAGCGTCACCGAGCTAGGCAGGCTCCAGAGCCTTCGTAGCTGCAGTGTGACGCAGGGACGCCACACGGATCACAGACCACAGATCACTCTTAGACTTCCACGACAATCGTCAACGAGCCGCTCTGCGGGTCTTCAGTCATTTCTTTGATCTGACCCAACGAGGCGGCCTTGCGCTTGAGGGCTTCGGCAGTGACGCGGTTGACGACACGATCGAGTTCCTGACGCAGGTCACCGAGTTTGCCTTCCAGGCGGTCGGTGACTTTGGACTGCAACTCTTGGGTTTTTTCGGCGACTTTCTTTTCCAGATCGCGTTGCAATTCTTGACGCAGATTCTCGCGGACCTGGCCGGCATGAGGGCCGATGTCATCATAGGCTCGCCCGACCCGTTCGCCTTCGACCTTAGCTCCCTCGCTGGCTTCGGACGACACGGTCACCTCGCCAGTCTTGGCATCGATCGAGACCACCACGCCGTCTTCCTCTTTGACCAAAAGATTCCCTTCGCGGCGGTAACCGTCTTGCTCCAGTTCACGGGCCAACAGGTCGGCCATTTGGTCGGCGGGCAGAACTTCCAAGATTTCCAGTTGCGTGCTGATGCGATCCTCGGCCTTGATGACCCGGTTAACGCACTCGCGGACGCTGATACGATAGGAACGGCTCATGATACATTTCACCTCGCAAGGGTCCAGGTTTCAGGCAGAAGGAGCGGACTTCATAGGGTCCAGATGGCGAATAATGGTCTGGGCACGCTGCTGAAGCAAATCACCTTGGTACTGCTCCCAGTCGGCCAAATACAACTGAGCAGCGATGTAGTCGTCGTCAAAACGTCCCTGAGAGCGGGCCCACTTGGCCCAGCCAGCCAGACGGTCCACATGCCGCAACAGGGTGGTGGCGGCCTGATAGGTAGCCGCACGATCGGCCAAGCGTTGGCCAGTCATTTGCAACGAACCGGTCCACATGCCGGCGTGGGCGTTTGGACCCAGAAGGAGATGGGCGGCTCGGAGCAAGAAGCGGGCCAGGTCGCGGCGTTTGGCCTGTTCGCAGGCGAGCAAGAAGGCATTCAAGATGCGGTCCTGAGCGGTGCCCAGCAGGCGCATGGTTTCTGGTTTTTCGATACGTTCTTTGCTGCTTTCGATCAGTACCCAGCGTTGGGTCAGATCGGGTTGCAACGCTTCCAGGATACACGATCCGACTCCGCTCATCCAGGGTTGCAAGCGAGGAGAGGCCTCGGCGGGGGTGCGGACGAAATCTTCGGGATAGGTCAGCCAACACAAGGCATGTTCATTGTAGGGGGAACGTTTGCGCAGCTCCGCTGCCCCCAGTGTTTCACTGGTCTCGCGTAAACCCTCGTGGGCAAAAAAAAGTAGTAACAGATCCCCAGTCGTCAAACTGTCAGGCTCCGGTGCCCAGACTGGCGATTTATCCCCAGGCCGCACTGAGGTGATCCACACCAAAAAGTTCAAGCTCGCCTGGGAAAAACGCAGCCCCAGATCCGCCGGCGCAGTACGTTGCCACAAGCGGCCGCCCTTCGGCCTGTCGTGGCGCAGGAAGCGTTCATCACGCCAGCCGCCGCGTTGCGCCAGCAAGTAGGTGCAGCGTTTGGCCAGGGCGTCCCGGATCAGGCGCAAGGCTCCCTCGGACAGGTGTTTGGGCGGTGAGAGACGCGCCTCGATCAAAGGGTTGGCACGTTCAATCGGTTCGCCACGCAAAAAATACTGTAACAACCGAAGTAACGCTGCCTCAAAGCGGGAGACAATTTGCATGATGATTCAATGTCCTGAGTCCCTGCTCATCATGACGACTCTACAGGGCACAGACCAGCTCCGTAGGGTAGCTCACGACACGAGGGAACTCTTCCATTATACGAGCTAGCTCCTCCCTCAAGGATAGGAAGCACTCGCGGAGGAAGAAAAATCCCGTCGTCTACTGCGGTGCTCCTGACGCTTCGAGACGCTTGGGAACTCGGTGCGGGTTGTCCTCGACGCTCGCGTGAGGTGAGCGTCCGCTGTGGACGCAGTTGAGCAGCGCCCAGCGGCCCCGGTCGTGCCCCCGCGATGGGGAAAACGTTGTGGCAACGGTCGGTGGCCAGGAGACCCCAGCATAGGCATCCGCCCAGCAACCGACCCAATGAGCCAGACTTTCTGCGATCTGGAACATGCTCAGCTGGCATCTGTCGATGCAGCAAACAGTTCTTGATAAGCCGGCTCGACAAAGCCGACCAACAAGGTGCCCCCCAGACGCAGCGTCGGGGCTTTGAGATAGCCCGTAGGCCCGAGCAAGACCGCCAGCAGTTCCTCATCGCTGGCTTGATCGACGGCCAGGGTGACGACTTTTTTTCCCCGGCCGGCTACGATCTTTTGCGTGGTGCGGGCCAGACGAAGGGCTTCGTCAGGGCCGATCTTTACCTTGGTGGCATCGACCCATTCGGCGGGCAGGCCCACCTGTGAGGCGTCGAGAAACTCTCGCGCTTTGGTGCAGCTGTTTCAGCCGCGCCGCTGATACATCCAGTCAATCTTCATTCCGTGAAGGCTCCTACCACGAGACAACAATTATGACCGCCGAACCCGAAGCTATTGGAAATGACCCGACGTACCTTGGCCTGGCGGGGCTGGTTGGGGACATAGTCCAAATCGCATTGCGGATCGGGCGTCTCATAATTGATAGTCGGGTGCAGCACCCCATCGCGAATCGACAGCACACACGCGATCAATTCCACCGCCCCGGACGCCCCGAGCAGATGGCCAATCATGCTCTTGGTGCTGCTGACCGGGATGCGTTTGCTTAGATCAGGGCCGAACACCTCTTTGATGGCTTTGGTTTCGGCCACATCCCCCAGATCCGTGCTTGTGCCATGGGCATTGATGTAATCGATGTCGCTGGGGTTCAGGCGAGCATCGCGCAGAGCGGCGCGCATGGCAGCGGCGGCCCCGGCTCCACAAGGATGCGGCGCGGTGATGTTGTAGGCGTCAGCGGTGTTCCCCACTCCGAGCAGTTCGGCGTAGATGTGAGCCCCGCGTCGGCGTGCGTGTTCGAGTTCTTCCAACACAAAGACGCCCGCTCCCTCGGACAGCACAAAGCCATCGCGATCTTTGTCGAAGGGTCGGCTGGCCTGTTGCGGAGCCTCATTGCGGCTCGATAACGCCCGCGCCTGGATAAACCCACCCAAACCCATGTTTGTTATCGCCGATTCCGAACCGCCCGTGACCATGACATCGGCCTGATCGTACTGGATCGCTCGCAGAGCATCGCCAATCGCATGGGCGGCGGAGGAGCAGGCCGTCGCGATGGCTGTGTTGGGGCCGCACAGCCCGAAATAGATGCTTATGTTGCCGCTAGCGGCGTTGACGATCATCTTGGGAACGACAAAGGGGCTAATCCGGCTGGGCCCTCCCTGAAGGAATTTGGCATGCTGATCTTCAAATTCGTTCAGGCCGCCGATGCCCGAGCCAAAGATGACGCCACAGCGGAAGCGGTCTTCTTTGTTGAAATCCAGACCCGAGTCGTGGACGGCTTGAATGCTCGCCACCAAGGCAAATTGGGCAAAACGGTCCAGCCGGCGTGCCGCCTTGGAGTCCAGCAGCTGCTCCGGGTGAAAGTTCTTCACCTCGCCCCCAAACTTCACCTTGAAGGGGGTGGTGTCGATCTGCTCGATCCGGCCAATCCCACTTTTCCCCGCCAGTAGTCCCTGCCAATACGTCGAGACATCATTCGCCAAGGGATTGACCGTGCCCATGCCTGTAATGACGACGCGTCGGGTCATTTTCTCGCCTGCTCCCGCTCGATGTAGTCGATGGCTTGACCGACGGTACGAATTTTTTCGGCCTGCTCTTCGGGAATTTGGATTTCAAACTCTTCCTCAAATTCCATGATCAGCTCGACGACATCAAGGGAATCGGCTCCCATATCTTCGACGAAGGTTGTTTCGCGTTTGACGTGTTCTCTGTTTACGCCCAAGTTTTCGCAGATGATGTTGATTACTCGCTCTTCAACGGAAGGCACGATAAAAACCTCCACTGGGATGCTCGGCGTCGCGTCCACTCCTCGCGGCCGGTTTCTCCCCGAAAACAGGTTGGTTCATACCACAGGAGGGACCAGGCAGACAAGAGCGATGTCGGCCTCTGAGGTAAGATAGGAAGATTGCTATGAACTCTCCCCAAGGACGAAAAGGGTCTCAAGCCGACACGTGGTTACACTCCGATGAGCGGTGAATACGCTTGAGCAATCCCGTCAGGACGCGGCCGGGACCGATTTCGTAGAAGCGTTGCACGCCCGCGTCGAGCATCGCCCGGATCGAAGGTTCCCAGAGGACCGGCTCGACCACCTGCCGCCCCAGCGTCTGCTGTACTTCTTCTGGCCCCGAATAAGCCTTGGCTGTCACGTTGGCATAAACCGGCACTCGCAGCGGCTGCACTTGGATTGGTTCCAGAGCGTGACGCAGCTGATCTACGGCGCTTTGCATCAGGGGGGTGTGGAAAGCTCCGGCTACGGCCAAGCGGACCGTTTTGGCCCCGGCTGCCGTCGCCCGCCTTTCCACTTCCTCGCAAGCGGCCGTGTCTCCCGAGATGACCAGGTTGCCCGGACAGAGGAAATTGGCAATACGGACCAGGCCGACCCCCGCCGCGTTGACCTCGTCGCACAGGGCTTGAAGCTGCGGCTGGGCGAGTAACAAGATGCTGATCATGGTGCCGGGTCGGGCGTCGGCGGCGGCTTGCATGGCCTGGCCGCGTTGCTGGACGAGCCTCAAGCCTTCCTCGAAGCTAAACGCGCCGGCAAAGGTCAGGGCAGTGTACTCTCCCAGGCTCAGCCCTGCCGCGGCGATGCAGCTTTCCAGTGCCGCGGGGTCGTCCTGCTTGAGCTTCTCTAACGCTGCCAGACTAGCCACATATAGGGCCGGTTGACTGACCACGGTGGAATCGAGCTGGTCCTTGGGTCCCTCGACGCACACTTGCAACAGGTCGTAGCCCAGCACGTCTGCGGCGCGATCGAACCACCTTCGGGCGGCGGGGAGTTGCCTGCACAAGTCCCCTGCCATCCCCACATATTGCGCCCCTTGTCCCGGGAAGAGCAAGCCCACTTTTGCCATGTTCAGCCTCATGCCGGCGTGCCGTCTTGATCCAGGGGATGGTTTTGATGGTTGCGGAACCTCTTCAGCAACAGCCCAAGTCTGCACGAAGTCGGCATGGCTTGGAAACTCTCGGACTCGTACAAACTTCTCTGCCGACCTGCCGGCGGTCGCCTCGGCCCTCAGACCTTAGGTGTCGTAGCTTGCAGCTCTTGGACAATCACCTCGTTGAGATGCGTCCGCGCAAATTTTGCCGCCACCCCCAAGGCGTTCTGAATCGCCCGTTCCCGGCTGCTGCCGTGGCAGATGATACACGCGCCGGCAATGCCCAGCAGCGGCGCGCCCCCGTAGGTGGCGTAGTCGTAGCGTGTCATCAGCTTTTTCCAGGCGCTGAGGATACTTTCCTTGTCGGTCGTGAGCAAAGGCAGCAACTCGGTCTGAATCGCCTTGATGAGATAAGCCGAAACCCCCTCGGAGTATTTCAACAAGATATTCCCCACAAAGCCATCACACACCACCACCGAGGTCAGGCCTTGCAAAACATCGCGGCCTTCGACATTGCCTTTGAAACGCGGCCCCAAAGCCGAGAGCAGCGTATGGGCATCTTTGACCACGGGGTTGCCTTTGCCTTCCTCTTCGCCGACATTCATCAGGCCGATGAGCGGCTCAGGGATGTTGAGGATATGCTTGGCGTAGGCGGCTCCCATGATACCGTATTGCAGCAGATGCTCGGGCTTGGCCTCGGTGTTGGCCCCGACATCGATCAAAACCACAGGCCCCTTTTCACTGGGCAAGACCGTGGCAATGCCTGGCCGAAGTACTCCCGGCAGGATGCGTTTGGAGAAATGGCCCCCGGCTACCATGGCACCGGTGTTGCCGGCACTAACGATGCCATCGACCTTGCCAAAGGCCAACAACTCCCAGCACCGGCGGATGCTGCTGTCGGGCTTGGTGCGTAGGGCGACGGTCGGTTTTTCGTCCATGCCGACCGCTTGGGTGCAGTGGTAGAGTTCCAGCCGCGAGCGATCCGCGTCGGCGGGGAGCAACGGTTCGACCTGCACTTGGTCGCCTACGAGAACGACACTTAATTCGGGATCGGCCTGTACGGCCTGGACCGCGCCGGCCACGATCGGACCGGGCGCATGGTCGCCGCCCATCGCATCCAGGGCGATGCGCATGGTTTACTTCTCCGTCTTGGCCGTTACGACTTCAAAACCCTGATAGTTCCCGCAGTTAGCGCAGACCCGATGCGGTAGCACGGGTTGTTCACATTTCGTGCAATATTGAATGGCAATGGGAGTCAGATGATGATGCGACCGCCGCGCATTCCGCCGCGCTCGCGAAGTTCTTCTCTTTGGTACGGCCATAGCACTTCCCGGCACAAGGGGGAGCGTTTCAGTAAAAACCCCATCCTAGAGGGCCAAGGCCAGGCTGTCAAGCGTGCCGGTTCGGCGAGGATGGAACGCCTCTTTTCGTGAGGGCAGGCTCTGCTATACTAAGGTGTGGTGCGGCAGAAAGCTGTCCGCGTCCGCCTCCCCGTGTAACCCCGGGGATTTGCCTGCCTGACACGGACTCCCTTCCTATGAGCAACGGTTTTGCTCCCGATCCCGATGATTATTTCGCCCATACCAAGATGTCGTTTGGGGACCACATCGAGGAATTACGCCAACACCTCTGGCGTGCCATTTATGGTTTTGTGGTGGCGTTGTTTGCATCGTTTTTCTTTGGGCACATCTTGCTGGGCTGGATCACCGAACCGGTGAAATCGGAACTGGAAGCGTTTTACAAGCGGCGGGTCGATCGAATTCTGCGCGAGCGAGGCCCCGAGTTGCAGCAAAAAATGGTGCAACCGGCTCCCTTCCGTGAGATGCTCTTTTACAAGCCGCAGATCGAAGCCCTGCTCAAAGGCCAACCGATCCCCGAGAAGCGGCCCGTGCCGTTGGACAAAGCCCAGATCGAGGCCGAGCAAAATCCGCCCAATGCTTTTGATAGATGGCTGCGTGGGGTCCAGACGCCGGCAGAGAACCCCAGCCTGCGCGATAGCACCGCCGAGCAGGACCGTTTTCCCCAGGAAGAGCTTCCCGAGCGCACGGTGACGCTGTGGGTAGCGCAGAAGAATCCGCTATTCGTTAATGCGGACAATAGCACCTTTTTGCGCGAGGTGTTGGGGATGGACGCTCCGACCACTCTCACCGCCCAAGAGGGGCTTGTCGTTTGGTTCAAAGTCTGCTTCGTCAGTGGCCTGGTCCTGGGCAGTCCGTGGATCTTTTGGCAAATCTGGATGTTCGTTGCTGCTGGCTTGTATGAACACGAGAAAAAGCTGGTGCATGTTTACTTGCCGATCAGCCTGACGTTGTTTCTCTTTGGTGTGATCCTGTGCCAATTCTTCGTGATCCCCAAGGCACTCGAAGCGCTACTGTGGTTCAACGAATGGCTGGGCTTCAAGCCGGACCTGCGTCTGAATGAGTGGCTCACCTTTGCCATCTACATGCCGGTGGTGTTTGGCATCTCGTTCCAAACACCGCTGGTGATGATGTTCGTCTATCGCCTGGGATTGGCGACGGCCGAGACCTTCCGCAGCTACCGGTCGTACTTTTGGTTTGGGATGATGATTTTTGCAGCGATCATCACTCCCTCGACGGATATTTTGTCGTTGATGTTTCTGTGGGTGCCGATGAGCTTGCTTTTCGAGTTGGGCATCTGGTTGATTCAGCTCTCGCCGCAGCCGGCCCCGGAAGAAGAAGCCTCCGATGAGCTAATCGAGGTATGAACACGCGACGCGGGCAGGTGGCATTGGTCGGTGCGGGGCCGGGGCATCCGGGCTTGCTAACGCTACGCGGCGCGGAACTGCTCCGCCAGGCCGACCTCGTCCTGTACGACCGCCTCGTCCCCGTGGTCCTCTTGGGACAATGCCCGGCGTCGGCCCGCTGTGTGTGCATCGACGATTTGCCCGGCGAACATCCGCAACGCTACCCCCACATCCACGCCGCTATGATCCAAGCCGCTCAGGCTGGCCAACGGGTCGTCCGCCTCAAAGGGGGCGATCCGTTTGTCTTTGGTCGTGGCGCCGAGGAGGTGCAAGCGTTACGGGAGGCGGGCATCGACTTTGAGATTGTCCCCGGCGTGACCGCGGGCTTGGGGGTGACCGCCTATGCCGGCATTGCAGTCACTCAGCGGCAACTGGCCAGCGCGGTGGCCTTCATCACCGGGCATGAACATCCTGGCAAAGCAGAATCGGCCCTGGATTGGGCGGCGCTGGCAGCTTTTCCCGGCACCTTGGTTTTTTACATGGGTGTGGCCCGACTCGCAGCTCTGGCCGACACCTTGATCGCACACGGCAAATCGCCGGACACCCCCGCGGCCCTGATCGAACAAGGCACTACAGCCCGGCAACGCACCCTGTGTGCTAGCTTGGCGACGCTACCGGCTCTGGCCCAGCAGCAACAGATCGGCACGCCAGCCCTGACCATCATCGGTGAAGTGGTCCGTCTGCGTCATGATCTAGCCTGGCGCGAGACGCTGCCGTTGTTCGGCCAACGGATTCTAATTACCCGGCCGCGTCATCTGGCCGACGAACTGGCCCAGGCGGTTTTAGAGCGAGGCGGTGAGCCGCTGCTTTTGCCCGTGGTCGAGGTGGCCGAGCCACTCTCGTGGGAGCCGGTTGATCAAGCCCTCCGCCGCTTAGAGAGCTACGATTGGCTGGTGTTCACCAGTGTCAATGGGGTGTCGTTCTTTTTCGATCGGTTGCGAACTCTGGGCCGGGACCTGCGGGCCTTGGCGCGGGTACGGTTGGCGGCCATCGGCCCTGCGACGGCTGATGCCTTGCGTCAGCGGTATCTCGAGCCGGACCTCATTCCGCCGACCTTCAACTCCGAGGGGTTAGTGGCTGTTTTGCGCCAGCGGGTGGCTGGTCAACGTGTGCTATTGGCACGGGCCGATCGCGGTCTAGAGTTGCTCCGCGACGAGCTAGCCCCGCTGGCCACGGTAGAGCAAATCGCCGTTTATCGCCAAGTTGATGAGGAGGCGGCCACGGGCCCCGTGGTGCAGATGCTGCGTTCGGGACAGATCGACTGGGTGACGCTCACCAGCAGCAACATTGCCCAAGGGATCGAACGCCTGCTGGGCAGCGAAGGGCGAAGTGTGGTGGAGTCGGGACGCACACGCCTGGTCGCCATTAGCCCCCGCACCGCCGCTGCCACCACCTTGCCGGTAGCAGCGGTGGCCCAAACCTATACCACCCAGGGGGTTGTGGAGGCGATCGAAGAAGTAGTGCGGGCGACGCTCAACGCAGATCCTTAAGGGCGTCCCAGGCCAGATAGCCCACCACTGCCGCGATGAGGATGCCAAATAGATCGATCATCACACTGAGGCGACCGAAGGGGAACGCAGCGACGACGTCGAGAAGGAACAGCAGGACCAACAGCCCCGCCACACCCATCGACCCGAGGCACAACCACTTCTCCATGAACAGCCCCTTCAACGCCATCATGGGACGGACCTGAGCTACGTTTTTGGCCGACACCCGGACCGGCACCTATCCCACCATGATAAGTATCATACAACCATCCTAGCGAGAGAGCATCAAGGCGGCATCGGAGGCAAAACAGGAAATCTGCACGGTGCGGACGCGTCAAGATCCCTACCGTCCGAGTCGCACGAACGATCCGGCGTATCGTACTCGTACACCGCCCGGCAGGTCGCGGGCCGGCTGCTGCCCCCGACACACCGCTTCCAGGGCATACCAATGGTCGGCATGCATGGCCCCCAGAGGCCAACCCTGGCGTCGCCACAACAACCGCAACGCCGCCCGGAGCTGTCGCCCCGATCCGCTGGCCAGCGTCCCGCTATCCAGCCAGACTTCCTTCCCTTGCGGCGAAGGTCGTAAGGCTTGCTTGAGGAACGCCTCCGCGGCCGATTGTTCTTCGGCAAACAGTTCGTCGGCCTGCTGGGCCAGGCGACACAAGACCGCCTCGATGCGGGGGTTGTAGTCGCGGGCCAGTTGCGGCAAGAGTTGATGCCGCAGCCGATTGCGCGTCAAACTCAGGTCGTCATTACTGGCATCGTGCCGGGCTGTCTGCCCGATCTCGGCCAGGTAAGCTAGCACCTCGCCGCGGGAAAGCGAAAGCATCGGCCGAACCAGCGTCACGCCCGGAGCCAGGGGGCGGGCTGCCGCGATGCCGCGCAACCCCTCTAGTCCCGTACCCCGCAGCAGCCGATGCAGCACCGTTTCGGCCTGATCGCTGGCGGTGTGGGCGGTAGCGACCAGAGGCAGCTGCAAGCCCTGGGCCAAAGCGCCCAGCCAGGCATAGCGTTCGCGGCGGGCGACGGCCTCGCGATTGTCGCCGACAGCCAGGCGAGCGATGTCGATGGCATGGGTATGACAAGGGATCGCCAGCGCCTCACACAGCTGACGCACGAAGGCCTCGTCGGCGTCGGAGTCGGCCCCGCGTAGGCGATGATTCAGATGGGCCACCTGCACCTCGCCTAGGGGAGCCAACCCCCGCAGCAACGCGACGCTGTCCGGCCCGCCGCTGACGGCCAACAACAACCCGCCCGGATGGGCCTGTCGCCACCGCGTCAAGGTGTCGCTCAACCGACTCATCCGATCAACTCACGCAGGGTAGCAGCGACATGGCTGCTGCGCATCAAGGTTTCGCCGACCAGCACGGCCCGAATGCCCTCAGCGCGGAGGCGAGCGGTGTCCTGGCCGGTGCGGATGCCGCTTTCGCTGACGAGCACGACGCCCGGGGGCACCTGGGGAGCGAGGCGTAGCGTATGCTCCAGATCGACCGCGAAGGAGCGCAAGTCGCGGTTGTTGATGCCCACGAGGGTGGCCCCGGCCTCCAGCACACGCGGCAGGTTCTCCGGGTCGTACAGTTCCACCAGCGTTTCCAGCCCCAGAGCTTGAGCCTCTCGCAACAGTCGCGCCAAGGCCGGTCCCGGCAGAATCTCCGCGATGAGTAGGACACAATCGGCCCCGGCAGCCCGTGCTTCGAGCAGTTGATAGGCATCGAGCAAAAAGTCTTTGCGCAACAGCGGCAGCTCGACGGCCGACCGCACCCGCTCTAGATCGGTCAGGCTGCCGTGAAACGAGGGGCCATCGGTCAAGACACTGATGCAGGCGGCACCGGCGTCGGCGTAGGCCCGGGCCATCGCCGCTGGGTCCACGACGTCAGCGATGACCCCAGCCGAGGGCGAGGCGCGTTTGACCTCGGCAATGACGCGGGTGCCTTGGCCTACTGTCAGCGCTTGGCGGAAGCCACGCACCGGCGGTAGCTGCGCGCAGAGGCGTTCCAGGCTCGCGGCGGGGCGTCGTTGTTTGGCCTGTTCGATCTCTTGGCGTTTGTAGGCGACGATGCGTTCCAGGGCGTTGCCTTGCGGGCGATCGGGTTGCGGAGGAGTCATGGCGCGGCCTCCGGTGTGTCCAGCGCGCCTGGGGGCGTCTCGCCAGGGCAGCCCGCTTCCAGGTACGCTTGCAAGAGCAGTTGTGCGGCCACTTTGTCCCGGCGTTGCTTGCGTTGGGCGTGGGTCAAGCCTGCCTGCCAGAGCAGGTTTTCCGCCAGCACCGAGGTGTAACGTTCGTCGTAGTGGACGACCGGCAAGCCGCTTCGCTGGGCCAAACGGGCCGAAAACCGTCGCACCTCGGCGGCCATCTGGTCCTCGCGGCCATCGCCGCGTACCGGCAGGCCGACGAGCAACAGCGTGACGTTTTCCTCGCGGAGCAGTTGGTCGAGTTTGTCGAAAAATGCGTTGAAAAAGGCGGCCTCGCGGGTTGGATCGCCACCGCTAGGCTGGCCGCGAGTGTACACCTGCAACGGAAAGGCAAAACGTCGCTCTGGGTCGCTGATCGCCAGGCCGATGCGCACTCGTCCGTAGTCGATGGCCAGAATCTTGCCGTTCACAGATGTTTCTCGAAACCGCGTTGCCGAAGTTCTTCCACCAGATTTTTGACAGTGGCCTCCTCGGAACGATGCGCCACCAGCACACAGTCGCCATCTTGGATAATGAGCAAATCGCTCACGCCGATGGTAGCCAGGAGTTTGTCCGCCTCGCCGACCAGAACGCAGTGCTGGGTTTTCAGGCCGACGTGGTTGGCCTGCACGGTGTTGCCCTGGGCATCCTGGGGCAAGATGCGCTCCAAAGCCAGCCACGAGCCGACATCGTCCCACTGATAGGGAGCCTGCACGGTGAGTACCTCGGAATGCTTTTCCAGCACCGCGAAGTCGATGCTGATCTTGTCCAGTGTCGGATATTCCGCTGCCAGCACCTCAGCCCGACGCGGCGTGTCCCAGGCGTCGGCGATGCGCTCCACTGCGGCATGCAGAGCCGGCCGATGCGTTTGCAAAGCCTCGAGGATGGTCCGCGCTTTCCACACAAAGATCCCTGCATTCCAGAAATATTCCCCTGAGCCGAAGAACTGCTCGGCCCGTTCGCGGGGGGGCTTCTCCTCGAATTTTCGCACCCGAAAGATGCCGATGCCCTGGCGGATGTCCAGCCGTTCGCCGCGATGTATGTAGCCGTAGCCCACCGAGGCATACGTAGGCGCAATGCCAAAGGTCAGCAGTGCTTGGGGGTGTTCGTCGGCCAGCTGGGCCGCCACCTGCACCGCGCGGGCAAATTCACGCGTCGGTTCGATGAGATGGTCGGCCGGCGTGACCAGGATGGTGGCGTCGGGGTCGGTGCGGGCGATCAGGGCCGCCCCCAGGGCTACGCAGGGAGCGGTGTCGCGACCTACCGGCTCGCCAACTAGATGCGACGGGGGTAAGGCAGGCAGTTGGCGTTGGGTTTCGGCGACGTAGGCGGCCCCGGTGACAATCCAGCAGCGTGAGGCCGGCAGGGCGCAGGCTTCCAGACGCTCAAAGGCTAGCTGCAAGAGCGTGCGATCGCTGCCCAGGGCCAAAAACTGCTTGGGCCGGGCTACCCGAGAGCGGGGCCAGAACCGCGTCCCCCCGCCTCCTGCCATTACCATCGCGTGTAGCATGCCTGCATCACTCCCGATATCCCGTGATCACGCTGCCGGCCGCTACCTTGCCGCGGAGGTCGTCGGCATCCAGGGCGAAGAGAGGACTGAGTTCGACTTGGCCCTGGGCTTTGGCCCCGGCTAGTTCGAGCCACCGGGCTGCCTGGGCCAGCATCGCCGCGCGGACCGTGTCGGGCGAGTCGTGCCCTTGGGCATTTTTCAGCGGAGCAAACTCGTCCTCCCGGCGGGTTTCCACCACCAGCCAGCGCTCGGCGTGCGGCAAGACATCGAAGATAAAACGCTCGAACTTCAAGGCATTCTCGGTTTGCGGTTCGGGATCGTCGAGATGCGGCACTTTTTTCCGCGCGACGTGAAACGGGATGGCCTGACCCTGCTCGGCGGTCATCCGCTCTAAAAACGACACCTCAAAAAGATGAATGGCCGGCGAGGCTGCTCCAAAGCGCAGCCGCCCCTCGGGCGTGGTCTGGGCGGCTAACTCCGCAGGCAGGTCGGAATACTCGATGATCGCGCAGCGGCCAGCGCTTTGGACAAAGACGCCAGCTCGTTCGGCGGCGTCGCGTTTGGCCACGCATTTGCTGGAAACTTCGGCCTGATGCTGGCGGTGCATGCCCAGGAAGACGGGATCGGCGATGGCCACCAGCGGGTTGTCGACTTGAAAGTAAAAAACCGTCCGCACGCCGCGTTGCTTCAGCCGGGCCAGCAGGCCGCTTCGGGCTAGGGCCATCAGACAGCCGCCGTGCCCATCGGGACTGAGAAATAGCGAGCCGGGCGTTTCCAATAGCAGCCGGCCCGTCTGCGCGTCCAGAGCCGGCATAGTCCCCTGTTGAAAGAACCACACCGACTCTGCCGCCAGGCCAAAATAATGGTGCGTCGCAAAGAACGTCTCGGTGGCCTGGTGTGTCGCTGGGCTGGTCAGGAGCAAAAACGGTATCTCCGCCCCGTAGCGTCGCCGCAACGCCAACACCTTCTCCGCATGCAGTTGAAACAGGCTCTTGCCGCTGAGCGGCCCAATGGGATACATCCCCTTGGGTTGCTCGAAGCCCAAGCGGCTGCCCTGGCCACCGGCCACTAGCAAAACCGCGCATTGGCCCTGGCGCAGGGTTTGCTCGCCCAGAGGACGAGCCGCCGGGTCCAGGGCGAGAGGCTCGACGGGTTGCAGATGGGCCAGATCGCGTCGCGTTTGCGGTTCCCCCTGGCGATACAGTTGGCTGAGTTGGGCCAAGTCCAAAGCGAGTACTTGGGCGGCCAAATGAGCCTGGGCGTGCGGGTCCAGACGCTCCCAATGAGCCAGCACATGGCCCTGGCCGTGGGCGTCGAGATGGCGTTGCAGGGCGTCGCGGTTCATGGCGGCGACTTCCTCCTCACTCAGATGGGGAAACTCAGCCCGTCATAGGCCAACTCGACGCCCGGCGGCAATTGCCGATTGACTTCCTCATATTCGAGTTCGTGACTCATGTGCGTCAAATAAGCCTTCTCCGGGCGGAACTTGGCGATGGCGTCCAACGCTTCGTTCAGGCCGAAATGTGCCGGGTGCTTGCGATAACGCAGGGCGTCGAGCACCAGCACCTTGAGTCCTTCCAGACGCGGCCAGCTGCGGCGGGGAATCTCGCTGACATCCGTGCAATAGGCGACATCGCGAATGCGAAACCCCAGAACATCGAATTGGGCGTGTTGCAGGGCAATCGGCGTGACTAGCTCGCCTAACACCTCGAACGGCGTCTCGTCGATGCGGCGAAAACACAGGTTGGGCACCCAGCCGCGGGCCATCCCCTCGACCTCGTGATCAAACGCATAACTAAAGGTCTTGCGGATTCTTCCTTCTACCTCCCCTGTGCAGTACAACGGCACCGGCCCACCGATGATCTTGCCCACTGGCCGCAAGTCGTCCAGGCCCATGAGATGGTCGGCGTGGTAGTGCGTGTATAAGACAGCATGGATGGCATGCACGCCGACGCGCAGCAATTGCAACCGCAGTTCGGGGCCGGTGTCGATGAGCAGATTTCCCTGGGGCAGTTGCAGCAACACCGAGCAGCGATAGCGCTGGTTGCGCGGATTGCTCGAAGTACACACCGCGCATTGGCAGCCAAGCATCGGCACCCCAACGCTTGTCCCCGTTCCCAGAAATGTGAAAATGCCGCTGCTCATCCCGCTAGGATTATAGGGGAATCGAGGTGGAATTGTCGCCCCCGACTAGGGGGACTACAACGACAACGTGTTTTCTCTTACCCGAGAGGTGTCCATGAGCGCACAGGTAACCAAACCCGCTCCCGATTTTGTCGCCGAGGCGGTGGTCAACGGCGAATTCAAAACCATCAAACTATCGGACTATCGCGGCAAGTATGTCTTGCTGTTCTTCTACCCGCTGGACTTCACCTTCGTTTGTCCGACCGAGTTGGTGGCCTTCAGCGATCAAATCGAGGAGTTCAAGAAGCGTGGCTGCGAAGTGCTGGCCGCCAGCGTCGATAGCAAGTTCAGCCATTTGGCCTGGTGCAACACGCCACGCAAGGACGGGGGCATCGGCCAAGTGACCTACCCCATCCTCAGCGACCTCAACAAGAGCATCTCGCGTGACTACGGCGTGCTGCTAGAAGACGCGGGCATTGCCCTGCGTGGCTTGTTCCTCATCGACAAGCAAGGCATCCTACGGCATGCGCTGATCAACGACCTCCCCTTGGGCCGCAGCGTCGCCGAGGCCCTGCGGGTGCTGGATGCCCTGCAGCACTTTGAGCAGCACGGTGAAGTTTGCCCCGCGGACTGGCACAAAGGCCAAAAGGCCATGAAGCCTGACACGGTCGGCTGCAAGGAATATTTCCAGACGGTCAACAAATAAGACTTAGGTCGTCCCCCGGAGCCTCCACGCTCCGGGGCGACAGCGATTTCCTTCCTCCTCCCTCTGGCTGGACTCTCCACCATGACCCGCTCTTTTAAGCAAGAACTGACCGCTGTCTTCGGCCATCCCGTGGCCGAAAACCCCACGCAAGTAATGGCCGAGGCCGCCTATCGGGCGTTGGGGCTGGATTGGCGTTATCTGACGATTGAGGTACTGCCTGAGAATCTGCCGGCCGCCGTGCGTGGGGCTGTCGCCATGGGATTTCGCGGCTTTAATTGCACCATTCCGCACAAGGTGGCGGTGGTGCCGCTTTTGGACGAGCTGACCCCGGCCGCCCGAGCCATCGGAGCGGTGAACTGCGTCGCTCTGCGCAATGGTCGCCTGCTGGGCGAAAACACCGATGGCAAAGGCTTCTTGCAATCGGTCCAGACGCTCGGCCCGGTGAGCGGCAAACGGGCCGTACTACTGGGCGCGGGCGGGGCTGCCCGGGCCATTGGTGTCGAACTCCTGCTGGCTGGTGTCGCCGAGATTACCATCGTCAATCGCTCCGAGACACGCGGCCGAGAATTGCTGCGAGTGCTAGAAGCGGCGGCTCCGGGCCGAGCGAAGCTGGTGGGCTGGGAGGGCGACTACCGCGTACCGCCGGGCACCGACTATCTGATTAACGCGACCTCGATCGGCCTGTACCCCGATGTCGACGCTCGCGTCCCCGTGGACCTGACAACCCTGGAACGCTCTACGGTTGTCTGCGATGTGATTCCCAATCCGCCGCGTACCCGCTTGGTGCGTGAGGCCGAAGCCAAAGGCTGTGTGGCGTTGGACGGCCTGGGGATGCTAGTCAACCAGGGGATCATCGGCATCGAGCTCTGGTCGGGCCAACGCCCCGAGGCCACGGTGATGCGGCAAGCCCTATTGGAGGTGTTCGGCTAAGAGCGGGCCACAATCCTTCGCGCCGGAGCGGAATCGGTCGTTTTCTGTGGGGTTAAATCGTTGCTCATAACAGAAGCCGTGGCATTTTCATGCTAGAAAACAAGCAGGAAGTCTTCCTGCTCCCCGAGGGACGATCCCATGTCTGCTGCGGCACTGGTTTCCCCACAAGCGCTCCTGCAAACGCTGGAGCAACTCGCGCTGCTGCCGGCTGCGGTGCTGGCGGAACTGCGCGCCGAGCCGAATCTACGCCCGGAGGAGATCCTTAGTGTGTTGGTGGAGGCGGACCACCTCACCCGCTTTCAGGCCCAAGCCCTAGCCCGAGGGCTAGGGGCCCAATTGTTTGTCCATCGCTACCTGCTTTTGGAGCCGATCGGCCAGGGCACCACGGGCACGGTTTACAAAGCCCGCTACCTCGACAACAACGCCCTGGTGGCTCTGAAACTCGTGCCGCGACGCCATATCGTCAACCTCAAGAGCTTGGCCGCCAAGGTCGAGGCCATGAAGCAGGTGCGACATCCGCGGGTCAGCGCCATGATCGACGTGGGCACCATCCGCGAGTGGGCTTACACCGTCTATCCCTATCTGGAGGCCGGCGAAAAACTCGATGCCCTGGTCAAGAGGCTCGGGCGTCTCAGCCCGCGGCAGGCGGTGCAGATCACCTTACAGATCGCCTCGGGGTTGCAAGCCTATCATGTGCATGGTTTGTTTCATGGCTTGCTCAAGCCCAACGAGGTGATCATCGGCACCGATCGCCGGGTGCGTCTGTTGGATTTCGGGGTGGGTTTTCTGCTGGCTTGCGAGCGTGGCAAATCGTTGCTGAGTACCACCACCAATGGCAAGGCGATGGCCCGGGGGCTAGATTGTGCCAGTCCCGAGTCGATCCTCGATCCTCTGGACCGCACTCCTCTGGGCGATCAGTATAGCCTTGGCTGTATTCTGTATTTCTGCCTAACCGGTCAATTCCCCTTTCCCGAGGAAAACCCCGTCAAAAAGATGATGGCTCATCAGTTCGAGGAGCCGGTTCCGGTTTCGCATCTGGTGCCGGAACTGCCGGATCGTCTGGACCGGATTGTGGCACGGATGCTAGCAAAACGTCCCGAAGATCGTTATGCTGGAATGGACGAAGTGATCGAGGAACTGCAGGAGTTGAGCGCCGATCCACGCGCCCTGCCCGCGGTGGCTTGCAGGCCCCAACCGTCTGAAGGAAGAGGCCCCGCGCAACGACTGGCTGAGCCACGACGCGAGGAGGCCGCCGCACCGGCCCAGGCGGAACTAGCAACCCCCCCTCGGGGTTTTCCTACTTGGGTGCCTGTTGTCCTGGCTGTGACAGCGGGCCTTGCGGCGACGATCGGCTTTGCTTGTGTTTGGTATAGTTGACCTAGGGGAAGTTGCTTCCCCTGGTGTGTGGAAAATAGCTCGGGGGAACGATGCCTGAATTCAACTACGAGGCGATGGCCTCTACTGGAGTTCGCTCATCGGGCACGCTGGTCGCCAACAGCGAACGCGAAGTGATGGCGATTCTGGATGCGCGTGGTCTGTTTCCCTTGCGGATCGGCCTGAAAAAAGGGACCGTCACGCCCGGCTCGGGTGGCAAACGGGTCAGCAGCCGACATTTGGCCACCTTCTACTCGCAGCTGGCCGATCTGTTGCATTCGGGCGTGCCACTGCTGCGGAGCTTTGACATCCTCGAACGTCAAGCGTCCAGTGCGGCCTTGGGCGATGTCATCCGGGAGGTGCGCGCCAAGGTGGCGGATGGTACGAGCCTGGCCGACGCCATGAATCAGCACCCGCGTACCTTCAACGAGTTGGCCGTTAGTATGGTGCGGGCCGGTCAGGAGGGCGGCTTCCTGGAGGATGTGCTCCGCCGCATCGCCAACTTCACCGAACATCAAGAAGACCTCAAGGCCAAAGTCACCGGGGCGATGGCCTATCCGGTTTTCTTGGCGGTGATTGGCTTTATCATTCTCAACGCCTTGGTGATCTTCTTTGTGCCGTTGTTTCGCCCCGTCTTTGAGAGGCTCGAAGAGACCGGCGAGTTGCCCACCCTGACCGTCTTGCTCGTTGCTACCAGTCAGACCCTGCAACGCTACGGGTTGATCGTTCTGGGGGTCATCGGGCTGGGCATTTGGCTGTTCCGCAACTGGGCCTCGACTCCCAACGGTCGCTTAACCATGGATGCCTTCCTGCTCCGGCTGCCCGTGGCTGGCAATCTCTTCATCAGCTTGGCTATCTCGCGCTTTGCCCGCATTCTGGGCACCATGCTGCACAACGGCATCCCTATCCTCAATGCCCTACGCATCGCCAAGGACTCCACAGGCAACAAAGTGATTGCCGAGGCCATCAATCAGGCCGCCGAGAACATCAAAGGCGGTGACAAACTGGCCGAGCCGCTTGCCAACTGCAAATACATTCCGCGCGACATCATCGAGATCATCGCCGTGGGCGAGGAATCCAACAACCTAGAAAAGGTTCTGGTCGATGTGGCCGATAACCTCGACAAGCGGACGGCTCGGCAACTCGATCTGTTCGTCAAACTTCTCGAGCCGGTCATGCTGCTGGTGATGGCCGTCTTCACGCTGCTGATCGTGGCTGGCCTGCTCTTGCCAGTCTTCCAGATGTCCAGCATGATCAACAACGGCAATTGACCACAAGAGGTAGAATGCTCCTGCATTCCACTTAGTGAGTGGGGTTTGTCCACTTGGTGAGTGGAGTTGGGTCAGTGGCATGGCTCTGGTTGACAGCGGATTCAAGAGAAGCAACCGTCGAGTGTCTGACTCGGCGGTTGCTTTGTGTAGGGGGGATGGCTTGGTGAGGAAAGGGCAGCCTGATTAATTAGCTCGTGGATCACGCGGTGTGACTTTTAATCGTCGCTTCAGGCTACTCAGCCGCCGGGCCGACGAGGGGGACGGTGCAGCGTGACCGGCGGCCAACGGGCTGGGGCTGTAGGGGGTCGCCGGCTGAGCCACGGCTGAACTTGGGGGCGAGTCTTGGCTCACCGAGAGTTTCATCACCACCAGCACGAGCAAGCCGACTACAATCCCTACCGTGATCGGCAACAAGGCATTCAGCGGGGCGAAACGTAGCCCAACCCCTACGCCGATGGCCAGCACTGCGCAGCCGACGGCCATCCACATCGGGAAGCCCTGGTTGGCAACCATCTCGGGGACGGGTTCGGCAACCGGGGGAGCGACCGGAGCAGCTGCCGCCGGGGAGGGCGTCGCACGAACCACGCGCGGCGGCGGCAATTGCGAGGCAGGCACACGGGGCACCGGCGCAGGGACAAATTCCGGTTCGGCGACCGGCTCAGGCTTGCGAACCGCGGGTTGCACCGGACGGGGAGCCAAGGGGACCGGTGTACTGCGTGGGCCAGCCGGACGTGTACCTGCTGCCGGAGCAGTAACCGGACTGACCGTGGGGGCAGGCGGAGTCGCACGAGCCGCCGCCACCGTCTTGCGCGCTGCCTTGCTCTGCGTCAGTGCCAACTGCAACGCCGACACCGTCGAAACCCGCTCGACATGATCACGGTTGGCCGAGGCCAACTCGAGGGTTTCGGCCACCGACAGATAAGCTTCCGCTGCCGGTCCTTTGACATTGGCATGGGTGATGACCTGATACGTGAGGCTGGCTTGGGTGACGGCCTCATCATGAGGCACGACTTGCGGCAAGACGCGGGTGCCGAGTCGGCCACGCAATTCGCGTTCCCAGCGAGCGCCGATTTCTTCGCCCTCGGGCAGCGTCAGCAGGATGCCACGCATCTTAATCGGATGTTGCGTCGCATTCTTGCTGCGTTGCATCAGTTCCAGAAAGGCCGGCAACGTGCGGTAGGCCATCGCTTCGGCACGCATGACCAGTAAGAACTCATCACAAGCAGAGATCAACTGGCCTGGGTTCGGCCCCATGAACGGCGGGCTATCGACCACCACGCAACCATAATGTTCTTCCAGCGCGGGGGTGCGGAGCATGGCCAAGATGCTGTCTAAATCTTCGTCCGAACAGCCGCCCGCATCATAGGGACTCAGCACATCGACGCCGGGTACAACGTTCGTGACCAGCACCCCGGGCAAATCGATCCCCACGTCCCGCAACAACTGCCGTTGAAAATGCTCTAGCAAATTCAGTGCCGAGGCAATATTGGAAAGCGGGTCGGCATCCAACAGCAAAACCCGTGTCCCGCTCAGGGCCGTCGCACCAGCCAGACTGATGGCCGTAGTGGTTTTGCCAACGCCACCCTTCTGGCTACAGACCAACAACTTGCGCACGGTAATGGCCTCCCTCGCTGCTACGCCTGATCCGGCACCCGACAAATCCAAACCAAGCGTAGCATACGGATTACTCGTGTGCCCCGCGAAAGCGGAAAAACTCTCTCAAATGTAGGTGGCGTTGGCAGGAATAATGACCATCTCGGGAATACAGACATGCGGCGGCAGCCCGGCCACAAACAGGACTGCCGACGCCACATCCTCGGGTTGCAGCATGCTAGCCCGCCGCTCGATGCTGACCTCCTCGGGCCGTTGATCCAAAAGCGGCGTGTTGACCTCGCCGGGGAAGATACTTGTCACCCGGATACCTGCTTCGTGTTCCTCGGCTCCCAAGCCGCTGGCCAAACCACGCAAGGCAAACTTGGCCGCGATGTACCCCACTCCCCCCAACGGGTTGGCTCGTTTGCCGGAGATGCTGTTGATGTAGATAATCAGTCCCTGACCACGCTCACGCATCTGCGGCAAGACGGCCAGCGTGGTCTGGAAAGCGGCTTCTAGATTGCCAGCGAGCAATTGCCGCCACGTTTCGCTGGTCAATTCCCGAAAACGCCGTTGCTTGATGTTGACGCCCGCGTTGGCCACGAGAATGTCGATCGGTCCCATCCAACCGTTGACAGCGGTGATCAGTTCCTGGACCTGAGCAGGATCGGAGAGGTCCGCGGCGTGCGTGAAGAGCGTCTCCGGGGAACGCAACTCCGCAGCGGCCGCTTCCAGTTTGGCCCGATTGCGTCCGGTAATCGCAACCTTGGCTCCCTGATCCAGCAGCAGCCGAGCCGTCGCCAGGCCGATCCCACTGCCCCCGCCCGTGAGGAGAACGGCTTTGTCCGTCAAGCGTGTCATGAGAGCCTCTCTGAGTATCCGTGAGTGCAGCTTCGCAGAATCCGTGAGTGCTGCTTCGCCGATGCAACTAGGAATAGACGCCTGGACAAGTTGGGTCTAGAGGTAGCCAACCCCGAACCACATCCAGGTCGGCTAGCTCTTGACGTTCACTGCACAGCTCCGTTACGATACTTTACAGGCCGAGGTGGTGAAATGGCAGACACGCCAGACTTAGGATCTGGTGCCCTAAAGGCGTGCGGGTTCAAGTCCCGCCCTCGGCACTGGCCGGCGACCGAGCCACGTTCGCCAGAAGGACAGTCGCTAGATGTTAGACCAGATGTTAGCTTGGTCCCTGATTTTAGGTGGCCCTGCTCACTCCTGACGAGAGACACGTTCTCTCACCCTCTCACATTTGGTCACACATGGGGCTTGCGTTCTGCGGCCCAAACAGGAACAACTCTCCATCGTTAGAGAGAGGACATCGTCGTAGCTTTCACTCCTTTGAATCATCTGCATGCGACCATGTTGCACCTCTTACTTTCTTGAATCACCTGGATGCCTGCTCCGCAAGCCTCTATCCGCCACAAGCCATGGACCATAGACCAATCTCTAAAGAGGAATGGTCATGATCCGTTTGGCCGATATCGGGGCAGCACGGTCGCGGCTCGCGGGGCGATTACCCCCGACGCCGTTGCTGCCTTCGCGCTTTTGCTCGGCGTTGCTGGGCTGCCGTGTCTCGCTGAAGCTGGAGTTGTTTCAGAAAACCGGTTCATTCAAGCCCCGGGGCGCGTTCAACAAACTCCTCGCCATGACCCCAGAACAACGCGCCAAAGGGGTGGTGGCGGTCAGTGGCGGCAACCATGCCCAAGCGGTCGCCTACGCGGCCGGTCAACTCGGCTGTCCGGCGACGATCTACTTGCCGAAATCGACGCCAAGCAACTATTTAGAAGCGACGGCTCATTATGGCGCACAGCTAGTCTTGTGTGAAAATATCCAAGAAGCATTTGAGCGTGCCGCTGCCGATCCTTTGCCACTCGTGCATCCCTTTGATGATCCACTGGTAGCGGCCGGGCAAGGTACGCTGGGTCTGGAGATACTTGAGGCTGCCCCCGATCTGACGCATCTGTTTGTGAGTATCGGTGGGGGCGGCCTCATCACCGGCATCGCTACCGCCGTCAAGGCGACGCACCCGGCCGTCGAGATCATCGGCGTGGAAACCGAGGGAGCCGACGCCATGGCGCAATCGTTGGCTGCGGGTCGGATCGTGACGTTGCCGGCGATCACTTCGATCGCGCGAACCCTGGGGGCCCCCGCGCCCTCGACGCTGACTTTCGACGCGGTGCAACGCCTGGTGCGTGAGGTGGTGGTGGTGCGCGATGCCGAGGCATTTGCTGCCCTGTTGCTCTTGCTAGAGCGGGCCAAGGTGTTGGCTGAGCCAGCCGCCTCCTGCACCTTGGCGGCGGCGCAGAAATTTACCTACCGCCCGAGCGATCATGTGGTGTTGTTGTTGTGTGGTGGGAATGTGTCCTTGGCGGATCTGTGTCATTGGCGAGGAACGCTTGTATGAGCATGATTCATAACTTCAATGCAGGTCCTGCCATGCTGCCGCCCTCGGTCCTGGATCGCGTGCAAGAACAATGGCGCGATTTTGCTGGCACTCATCTTTCGATTCTAGAAGTGAGTCATCGTTCCCGCGAATTTGAAGCGCTGGTTTCGCATGCCGAGGCTCGGCTCAAACGCCTGTTGGAGTTGGGCGAGAACTACCGGGTACTGTTTTTGCAGGGCGGCGCGTCGTTGCAGTTTGCCATGCTGCCGCTCAATTTTCTGGGCACGGGCCGCACCGCAGATTATTTGGTGACCGGCACTTGGGGGGAAAAAGCGCTAGAGGAAGCACGCGCCCTGGGGGCGGTACGCGTTGTCAGCACCGCACCCAACTATGATCATGTGCCGGAAAGCGTGCCTATCTTTCATGATGCGGCTTATGTTCACATGACGAGTAATGAGACCATCCAGGGGGTGCAGTGGCACACCATCCCCGAGGTGGGTTCGGTGCCCCTGGTTGCGGACATGAGCAGCGATTTACTCAGCCGACCGTTGGATGCCCGGCGTTTTTCGTTGATTTACGCCGGTGCGCAAAAGAACCTCGGTCCGGCCGGCGTGACCGTGGTGATATTGCACCAAGACATGCTGGCGCGTGCCCAGCGGGCTGTCCCTACCATGTTGCGTTATGAAACGCACGTCAAAAATAACTCGCTGTACAATACTCCTCCGACGTTTGCTATCTTTGTTCTGAATCAGGTCTTGCTGTGGATCGAACACAATGGCGGCACGGCCGGGATGCACGAACGCAACGAAGCTAAGGCCCACACGCTCTACGAAGTCATCGACGAGGGCTACTATCGCGGCCATGCGCAGCCCCAGGCCCGCTCGCGCATGAATGTGACGTTTCGCTTGCCTAGCCCCGAGGCCGAAAAGCAGTTCTTAACCGAGGCCAGCAAAGAGGGCATGATCGGCCTGGCGGGGCATCGCTCGGTGGGCGGTGTCCGCGCCTCGCTTTACAACGCGGTGCCCTTGTCGTCGTGCCGGGCCCTGGCCGATTTCATGCGCGACTTTGCCCGACGACACGCCTAGGCGAAGAGTGTTTCGTGGGGAAACACGCTTCATGCAAACAACGCCTCGACATAAGTCTCAGGATCAAATGGCTCTAGATCGTCCAGTTTCTCGCCCACGCCGATGAACTTGACCGGCAATTGCAGCTTTTGCTTGATCGAGAAGATCGCCCCGCCCTTGGCCGTGCCGTCGAGCTTGGTCAAGATGATGCCGGTGCAGTGGACGGTCTTCTTAAATTGCTCGGCCTGGGCGATGGCGTTTTGGCCGTTGGTCCCGTCGAGAACCAGCAAGACCTCGTGGGGTGCGCCTTCGATCTGTTTGGCGACGACGCGGTGAATCTTTTCTAGCTCCTTCATCAGGTGCGTCTGGGTGTGCAGTCGACCGGCCGTGTCCACGATAAGGATGTCCATGCCGCGCGACTTGGCTGCCGAGCAGGCATCATGAGCGACGGCTGCCGGGTCGGCCCCTTGCTGTTGCTTGACGATCTCGACGCCCAAGCGCTGGCTCCACACCGTTAATTGCTCGACGGCGGCGGCTCGGAAGGTATCGCAGGCGGCCACCATCACTTTCTTGCCCTCGTTTTTAAAGCGGTTGGCCAGCTTGGCGATGCTGGTGGTCTTGCCCGAGCCATTGACGCCGGCAATTAGCAACACCGTGGGGCCGCTCTCGGCGTAGCGAAGTTCAGCGGAGCTGGTAAGTTGCTCACGCAGCAAATGTTTTACAAATACTTCTACGTCACCGGTGATCTCGCGATCGAGAAACGCTTGCCGCACACGCTCGATAATCTGAGAGGTAGCCGCCGTTCCGACATCCGCTAGATAAAGACGTTTTTCCAGTTCGGCGAGGAAGTCCTTGTCGACTTTGCCGCCCAAGCGAAAGAGCGAGGCGATGCCGGCGAAGACGTCGCGGGTGGCGCTCAGACCTTGCTTGATTTTCTCGAACAGGGCACGGAACATCGCAAGCGCTCCAACTCGTCAGAGGATAGGGTGTGCGAGCCCACCCCATTCCCCCCCGGTCCATGACAATCGCTGCCACCGCTCAGGGCCAGTCCCAGGGCGGCGGCCCGTTGCCGCATCTGCTTAGCCCAACTGGGCTTGGCCCGGGGGAAGACCACTTCGATGGCCCCTAACCCAGCGGCGGCTAAATCGCTTAAATGCTCGACGCACTGATCATAAGGCGGATGCGCCCAGGAGGCAACGCCGCCCGCGGCGCGAACCTGAGCAATCGCCTGGACCGTCGGCAAGCTCTCCTTGGGCACCGCGGCGCGGCCGCGATCGTGCAACCAACGCTGAAAGGCCTCGCGAATGCTGCCGGCCTTGCCTTGTCGAACCAGCAATTCGGCCAGGGTACGTCGACCCAGCGAGGAGGGCCGCAGATCGGCCGCGCCCACCTCAACGGACACGCCCAAGCGGTGTAATCGCTGGACCATTTCCAGAAAGCGCTGGTGTCGCGCGAGGCGGATACGCTCCAAAAGGGTGTTCAAGCCTGGATGGTCAGGATCGACAAAATAGCCCAACAAATGCAGTTCCTGGCCAGCATGTCGGGTGGTGATCTCGACGCCGGCAATCACCTCCAAGGAGCTGCCCCGAGCGGCAGCGCGGGCTTCGGCCAAGCCAGCCAAGGTATCATGGTCGGTCAGGGCGATGGCCCGTAACAGGCAACGTCGGCCTAGTTCCACCAGTTGCGTCGGCGTGTAGGTGCCATCGCTGGCGGTGCTATGCAGATGCAGGTCGGCCCGGTCGGCGGCGGGGCCACGCGCCAACGCCTGACACAAGGCGGTAAACGGCGAGCCGGCCGGCATCAGCGTCCCGCGTCCTTTCGGAGGCGATCCAGCACGCCGTTGACAAAGCCGGGCGAGTCGGCCGAGCCAAAGCGTCGCGCCAGTTCGATGGCCTCGTTCATGGCCACGTTCACGGGGGTCTCGGGCAAGTGCAGCATCTCGAACGCTCCCACACGCAAGGCGTTGCGATCCACCGCCGCCAGACGGTGAATCCGCCAATTCGTAGCCGCCTTGCCGATCGCCGTGTCGATGGCCCCCAGATGACGGCGGACACCATCGTAAAGTTGAAGAGCAAAAGCAACGAGTTCTGGCTCGCCGAGCCGTTCGCGGGCAAACTGTTCGATCTGCGAACGTGGCAGGGAGGGGTTCAGATCAAACGAGTACATCAGTTGTAAGGCAACTTCTCGTGCCCGCGAGCGTTTGCTAATCATATCGCTATCATAGACTGTGCCAGGGCTGGCGAGTAGCCGTCTCTCTCCAAACAAGCCACCGCCCCAGAACACAGGGCAAAACTCTCCAGAAACTTGCCACCGACCCAGAACACAGGGCAAGAATTGGACCGGGGCGTTACTCCAGCAAAAGCTCTCGGGCACGAAATAGCGCCAACAGATCGGCCGAGAGCGGGTTGTCGAACAGCTCCATCTGCACGGGGCAATCTGGCGGCAAGGCAGCGAGCAGCGCTTGGGCTCCCTCGTCGCTCACCTGGCAACTGGCAAGCACCAATCGTCGTAGCTGAGGCAAGCCAGGCCAACGGGCCAGCACCCGTGCTCCCAGATCACCCAGCGGATTGGCCGACAGGTCCAGCGAACGCAGCGCGGCCAGAGGAGCCGAGAAGAGCAACGCTCGCAGGCTATGGGCGTCGAGCAGGTTGCCCGACAAGTCGAGTTCCCGAACCTGCTGCCAGCTGAGCCATGGGGCCAAGGCTCGGGCCATCGGCGTATCCAGATGCACCGCCGCCAGCCCTAAGGCCTGTAGCGGCGGAGAGGGATCGGCCTGCACTAGCGCCTGGATGTCTCGCAGATGCAGTTCATTCTCGCTGAGGTTTAACGAGGACAGCTGCGGCCAAAAAGCACTACGGACCAGATGCCCGAGGTCATCGAAGTTGAGTTGTGTCCGAGAAAGGTTGAGGCGCTGGGTAGGCAGGCGTTTCGGCTTGGCGAAAAAGCTGCCCAGATGCCCGCCTAGGGGGTTTCGACTGAGGTCAAGGCTGTGCAGGCAGGACAGAAACGGGGCCTGGGCCAGGCTGCGCAGTGCGTCGCTGGTCATCTGGCCGGCTCGCAGTCCGAGGTGTTGCAACTCGCTCCAGTACCGCGCCGAACTGAGGAACGCCATTTCCAAGGCTCCCAGAGCGTTTTCGGATAGATCCAAAAAACGCAGTCGGCCCAGAGTGGGAGCCTGGGCGAGATGTTCAAAGTCTGTCCCCTGAAGGCCACAGTTTCCCAGTTCGAGTCCTTGCAGACGCAGGGCTGCCGGGTGACGGAGCAACTCTTGTAGCGGCACACCTGTGAAGCGAAGCTGAGCCAGACACAAGTGACGCAAGCGATTCAGTGTGCGTTGCTTGAGAAGTTTGATGGCATTCCAGCCGGACAGCCCGCTGTGAGACAAGCGGAGTTCTTGCACTTGATCTAGCACGGGGTTTTCGCTCACAGCCGACACCAGGCGATCGGACTCCAGGCCGAACAATTCGAGAGCCACCAAGGGGCTATGGCTGAGGATGGCCTGGGCATGGGTGTGGAAGCATTCCGCGTGCAACATCCAGCGCTGGGCCAATCCGCCTTCAAAGGTCACTCCCTCACTGGGCAACCCTTGCAACCACATGGCCTGATGTGTCGCTAGCAACTCCCGCTCACGCCGCTGTAGGGCCGGCAGTGTCTCGTCCCATTCGTCTCTGCTGGCCAGTTCGACTTGCACGCGGATGAACTCCGCCCGAGCACTATCGCCGTGGTCGTCGAGCCAGTCGGCATAAATGCGACGCAGCGACAGATCCTCGGGATGCTCGCGAATGTCAGCCAGAAGTCCTTGATCTTCCATGCGTGTCTCCCGCTCGAGGGTTCCTTCTTCTAGATTAGCAGATAGAGGGTGAAACACGGAGCAAAGGCGGCCATGACACAGTTACTGACCGAGCTAGTCGAGGAGTTACGAAAACAAGAAACGATCCTGCGCGAGGGCGGTGGAGCCAAGGCGGCCCAACGTCAACACGAAAAAGGTCGGCTGACGGCCCGCGAGCGGATCGAGCGGTTGCTCGATCCAGGGGCGGCTTTTCACGAGCTAGGTCTGTGGGCCGCCTGGAATATGTACAAGGAGTGGGGCGGGGCCCCTGCCGCGGGCGTGATCACCGGCATCGGCACCGTCAGCGATCGACGCGTGATGATTATTGCCAACGATGCCACGGTCAAGGCCGGTGCCTTTTTTCCGATGACCTGCAAAAAGGTGCTGCGTGCCCAACGCATCGCCTTGGAAAACCGTTTGCCGTTGATTTATCTCGTCGATTCCGCCGGCGTCTTTCTGCCCTTGCAGGACGAAGTCTTTCCCGATGAGGATGATTTCGGCCGCATCTTTCGCAACAACGCGGTGATTAGCGCGGCGGGGGTGCCGCAGATCGCGGCGATCTTGGGCAATTGCGTGGCTGGGGGCGGTTACCTGCCGGTGTTGTGCGACAAGCTGCTCATGACCGAGGGCAGCGCGTTGTATCTGGCCGGGCCGGCCTTGGTCAAGGCAGCCATCGGCCAGACCGTCAGCCACGAGGAGTTGGGCGGAGCCAAGATGCACGCGGCGATCAGTGGCACGATCGATTTTCGCGAGAAGGACGAACCGGCCTGCCTGGAGCGGCTGCGGCGGTTGGTGGCGGCGTTACCAGCAGACTATCGCACGGTGAAGCGTGACATATCGCCCGGCCGACCCGCCGCGGACCTGAACGTGTTGTTTGTGCCCAGTCCCCGCATGGAATACGACATCCGCGATCTGTTGCCCTGCATCCTCGACGAGGGCCCCTTCGACGAATACAAGGCCGAGTACGGCCAAACGCTGGTGTGCGGCATCGGCCGGCTCGGCGGGGTAGCAATCGGGGTAGTGGCCAACCAAAAGAAACGCTGCAAGCCGGCCGAAGGCCCCGTGCAGTATGGCGGGGTCATCTACACCGATAGCGCGGACAAGGCCGCACGCTTTGTGATGGATTGCAACCAATCGCGCATGCCGTTGCTTTTCTTGCAAGATGTCAATGGCTTCATGGTCGGGCGCGACAGCGAGCAGGAGGGGATCATCCGCAGCGGGGCCAAGCTCGTCAATGCCATTGCCAATAGTGTGGTGCCCAAGCTGACGGTGATCCTAGGCGGGTCGTTCGGCGCGGGCAACTACGCTCTGTGTGGCAAGGCGTTCGATCCGCGTTTCATCTTCGCTTGGCCGACCGCTCGCTATGCCGTCATGGGCGGCGACCAGGCCGCTAGCACCCTCTTGGAAGTGCAAGTGGCCGCTCTCAAGCGAGCCGGCCGTGAACCCGATGCCGCCGAGTTAGAGGAGCTAAGGCAAAAGGTGGAAGCGGGCTACCAGGAACAGATGGACATCCGATATGCGGCGGCACGTTTGTGGGTGGACCGCATCCTCGATCCGGTTCAAACCCGCGAGGCGTTGCTGCTGGCCCTAGAGGTGGCGACCCGCTACGACGAAGGCCGGGAATTTCGTACCGGGGTGCTGCAAGTCTAAGGGAGCGATTGTCAGCGAGCGGGTTGAACCACAGATCACACGAAGGGCACGAACTAAATAGAGTTCGTTAACTTGTTCACTCTCTTTTCTTTATTTCGTGTGTTTCCTGGTAGAAACGCCTGGAGAAGTGGGTACACTGGCAGGTAGAACCCCCACTTCGAGGTTGACATGAAAGCACCGTCGTTGACGCTGGGCATCGAGGAAGAATATCAGATCGTCGATCCGCAGACACGTGAGTTGAAGTCGTACATCACGCAGATTCTCGAAGATTCCAAGCTGATCCTGCGCGAACAAGTCAAAGCCGAACTCCATCAGTCGATGGTCGAGGTGGGCACCGAGGTTTGTCGGACTCCCGCCGAGGCTCGCGCCGAACTGGTGCGGCTGCGTGGCGAGATCATGCGATTAGCGGCTCGCAACGGGTTGAAGATCGCCGCGGCAGGGACGCACCCGTTTTCGTCGTGGGTGGAGCAGGAGATCACACCGTTCGAGCGGTATCTGGGGGTCAAGCAAGACATGCAAGACTTGGCCCAGCAGCTGCTTATTTTTGGAACGCATGTGCATATCGGGATCGAAGACCGAGACTTTCTCATTGATGCCATGAATGTCGCCCGCTACTTCGTCCCCCATGTGTTGTGTCTGTCGGCCTCGTCACCCTTTTGGATGGGGCGCAACACCGGGTTGCAATCGTATCGCAGCATCATCTTCCGCGGTTTTCCCCGCACCGGCATCCCGCCGCTGTTCGGCTCGTGGGCCGAGTTAGAGAATTTGGTGGAAACCATGGTCAAAACCCGCTGCATCCCCGACGGCACCAAGTTGTGGTGGGACGTGCGGCCGAATTGGAAGTTTCCCACGCTGGAATTTCGTGTCTGCGATGTCTGCACCCGCGTCGAGGAGGCGGTGTGCATTGCCGCCATCTTCCAGGCGTTGATTGCCAAGTTGTGGAAGTTGCGACGCGACAACATGACCTTCCGCATTTATCCGCTGTCGCTCATCGAAGAGAACAAATGGCGGGCCGTGCGCTATGGCTTAGAGGGCAAGCTGCTGGACTTGGGCAAACAGACCGAGGTAGAGGCTCGGGCACTCATCGAAGAAATGATTCGCTGGTTCCTCGATGACGTGCTGGATGAACTGGGCACTCGCAAGGAAGTGGAGTATGCCTTTGAAATTCTCAAACAAGGGAATTCTGCCGCCCGCCAGATTGCTACCTTCAAGCGAACCGGCAACCTGCGGGCCGTGGTCGATCAACTGATTGCCGAGACCGAAGAGGGCGTCCTACCCGCCAGTGCGGTATAATCAACGGAAGAATCTGCCCCGGGTGGAAGGGGAGGCATGGTCATGTTATTGGTGGGGCAGCAGCGCAGGCGTAGCTGTGGCGGCGTGACCCGCCGCGAACTGTTACAAGTCGGGGCGGCGACGGCGTTGGGGTTGTCGCTGACGGGGCAATTACGGGCTGGAGCAGCGGCCCCGGCCAAAGGGGTGTTGCTGGTGTGGCTGTGGGGCGGGCCAAGCCAACTGGACACCTTTGACCCCAAGCCGGATGCCCCGCTGGAATATCGTGGGCCGTTCGGCACCATCGCCACCCGGACCCCGGGCGTGCGCTTTAGCGAGTTGTTTCCCAAACTGGCCGCCCTGCAACATCGCTTCAGCCTGATCCGCACCATGAAGACCCAATCCAACGATCACGGCGTGGCCGGCACCATCGGTCTGACCGGCAGCAACGCCGGCGGCGTCGGCTTGAATGGTTTGCCCTTGCCGGGCACGCCCCGTCCGACGATCGGCAGCACGGTGGCACGCATCAAAGGGTTCTCCGGCAAGCTGCCGCCGTTTATGGTAGTAGGCGGCAAGCTGCATCAGGGCAAAAAGGCGATCGTCGGCGAGGGCGGCGGAGCCTTGGGCGGCTTGTATGATCCGTTTCGTCTGATTTACGATCCTGACGAGGGCACCCGCGTGCCAGCCCTGCAACTGCCCCCGGAATTGCCTCCGGAACGCTTGGCCCATCGGGCCAAGTTGCTCTCGGCCATCGATCGCCTCAAACGAGCGAGCGAGGCCGCCTCCCTAGACGACTACCGCCAGCAGGCTTTTGCCATGCTCACCAGCCCGACGGCGGCTCAGGCGTTCGACCTCAGCAAGGAAAAGGAGGAAACTCGTCGCCGCTATGGCCTGACCCGCTTCGGCCAATCGTGCTTGTTGGGTCGGCGGTTGATCGAAGCCGGCGTGCCGTTTGTGCAGGTCAACTGGAGCGATCACGTCGAAGCCGAGGAAGATTCCGGCGACGGCGGGTGGGACCATCATTACCGCAATTTCACCATCATGCAGGATCGCCACGGGCCGTGGCTGGACCGGACCCTTTCCGCCTTGCTCGAAGATCTGCACGAACGCGGCTTGTTGGAAAAGACCCTGGTGCTGGCCGTCGGTGAGTTTGGCCGTAGCCCCAAGATCAACGACAAGGCCGGCCGCGAACACTGGGAGCATTGCTATTGTGCCTTGTTGGCGGGCGGCGGCGTGCAGGGCGGCCGGGTGATCGGCACCAGCGACGCCCGAGCCGAACACCCGCGTGACGCGGTGACGACGCCGGCCGATCTGATCACCACCGTGCATCATTACATCGGTGTGAGCAGCGAACAGAGTCAGGCCCTGAATATCGCCCTGGAGGGGGCCAAGGTCATCCAGGGGCTCTAAGCTCAGCATTCAGCACGTTACAAGGTGCCGCGGACCAAAACCAGTTCGTAGTTGTAACCAACATTCAGGACGCGGAAGTCCGCAAACAAACTGGCACCATAACTCAGTGTGCTATACCGATTCATGGTGCGAGCGACCGCATCGTAGCTGTAGGAAATGGTGCCGTTGATCCCTCCAACCGCCCCTGCCTCGGCACCGGCGATTCTTACCCCAGCCACCCTGAATGCGCCACCGGCTATGGCTTTAATGCCAATGCCCGCCGTAAGGTCCGCCCAGGCGTTGATGGTCAGGCCGCTAGCCAGTCCCTCAGTCAGTGCCTGCGACTGGAGTCGGAACTCGCCAGCCAGTTGCAACTGGAGCAGACCGGATAGCGTGGCGGTGATAGGGGCGGGTCCGACCAGGAAGGTTCTTCGGGCGATGACATCGTCATAGCGGATATTCAGGCTGGGCAGGTTGTAGGTCACTAGATCGATGTTGCTCATACCCATCAGAGCCTGGATCAGCGTGATGGGCCTATCTAGGAAAGTGATGTTCATGCCCGCATTTCGGGCGGCCTGAAGCAGCGAACTGGATAACAGAATTCGCGACAGATTAGGAGCGATCTGCGTGGTCAGCGCGTTGGGGGAACGGACCGTGAACCGCCCCAAATGTAGATTCGCCCCCGTGTAAGCGGGCACCTTCGCCAGATTCCAGGCATTGTTGTAAAGGTTCAGAAAACGTCGGTAGCTGGTCTCGACGCCCGCCGCCTTCGCAATGAACCCACCCAGCGTGAGTTTTGGGTTGAACTGCGAGATCAGCGGAATGCTCGCGTTGAGCCGGTTCACCAGCGGAGCGAAGGAGGCCAGTGTCTGCCGAATCCGACCGAGGTACGGCCCCAGCAAGGCTGTGCTGAAACCGTGCGTGCCGATGGTGATGTCCAGCGTGTCGCTGTCTGCGGAGCCATTGACGTAGCTGTTGTAGGGCAGTGTTTGGATCTTGTTGGCCATTAGCAGGGGAAAGCTGACAGTGACGTAGAGGATGTCGTCCTCCGTGCCGCCGTTGAGGTGGTCCTCGCCAGCGATGCCGTAGAGGGTGTCGATCCCGCCTTGACCGAAGAGATTGTCCTTGCCCTGGTTGCCGCTGAGTAGGTCATTGCCGTCGCCGCCAAAGAGGAAGTCGTCGCCCTCGTTACCGTAGAGCTTGTCGTCGCCTTCATTGCCATAGAGGCGATCATTGCCGATACCGCCATAGAGGATGTCGTCGCCCTCGCCGCCGTAGAGCTTGTCATCGCCTACATTCCCATAGAGGAGATCGTTGCCGATACCGCCGTAGAGGATGTCGTCGCCCTCGCCGCCGTAGAGCTTGTCGTCGCCTTCATTGCCATAGAGGAGATCGTTGCCGCCCCGACCATAGATGATGTCGGCCCCGGGGCCACCGTAGATTTTGTCCTTAACCTCGGTGCCGACGATATAATCGTTGCCGCTGCCGCCTTCTATGTAAGTTCCAAAGAGCGGACGAAGCGGCTGCTGACCGGGCACGTCCTGACTGTTGAGTAGGATGCGGTCCTCACCGTCGCCACCGTGGATGCTGATGAAATGGACCATCGAGGCGAATAGGTGAGGGGTCTTGTACTCGCCGAAATAGCCGTAGGTGCCTGTGTAGTCGATCCAGGGAATCTCTTTAACACCGTCGATGGTGATGCGCCCGTTGATTTGTCGAACCACGATGCGGTCGGAGCCGTTCGTCCCGGTGATGTTCAGATTGCCGCCCACTCGGCCATCATGGTAGGCAGGGATCAAGTTCTCGAAGGTGACGTAGAGGGCGGGGACTTCGCGGGTTTCGAGGGTTTCCAGACGCGGACGGAAACAGGCAACCCATGCTGCGCAGATACGCGAAACCAAAATCACATGGTCGCAGCGTACCGTGCTACACCGTTCACTAGAAACGCACGAATTTCGACGTGGTATCGGTGTCGTTGCGACGCAGAACTGTGATAACAATGAACCGGGAGTGACAGTCAATGCCGACGCCGTAAGGCTTGAATTGCAAGTGTTTCGCTTCTCCGTTAACCGGAGGAGGAACAATTCTACTGTGCGGGCTGTCTTGCACCATCGCGTCACCGAATCCGGTAGTCTCGGCCTGTTCGAGGGTGGTCCATGCCACCATAGAGTGTTTCGGGATCAACGTTAGTGTAGACAACAGTGTCAAGGACGTCAAGACTTACTATTGTCAAGACTTACTATTAATGATTTTACAGTAGGGGTGGACGTGTTTGTGGGGCAGCGACATACCAGAATCACTCCTGTCGTAGAACTGGCCTTATCGTTCGATTCGGCGAGTTGCAGAGATTGGATAGAATGAAGACCGCGCAACCGGCACCCGTTTAGCGAGATCGGGCACGAATCCAATTGACTATTATATATATTGACTATTATATATATTGGCGAGAGCGGATCGGAAACCGGACAGCCGATTTTTTCTTTTTCCCCAGTTCTTCGTTGACGAGTGTTTTCCTCGTCCGATATAGTAGGAGTAATGAGTCTGAGCGGTTGTTCGACTCTCCCACCCCACCTTTGAAACTCCAACCGAGGATGCTCTCCATGCTAGTCATTCCAGGTCCTGCCTCTAAAGATACCTGCGATGGCATCACACGCCGGGATATTCTGCGTGTCGGTAGCTCCGCTATTCTGGGTGTCACCCTCGCCGACCTGATGCGGCTACAGGCGAATGCAGCACCCTCTAGCTCGACCGAGAGGGTCAGCCCTGGCTTCGGCAAAGCCAAGTCGGTCATCATCGTCTATTTGCAGGGCGGCCCCAGCCATCTCGATCTGTGGGACCCCAAGGACGGCGTGCCTGATAAGGTCAAGAGTACCTTCAAAGCCATCGACACCAAATTGCCCGGCATCAAGTTCACGGAACTCTTGCCCAAGCTGGCTCAGGTGAACGATCGCTTCACCATGATCCGCTCCATGAGCTACACCCCCAACGGGCTGTTCAACCACACCGCGGCCATCTACCAGATGTTGACGGGTTACACGGCGGATAAGGTGTCGCCCTCAGGGCAGCTGGAGCCGCCCACCCCCAAGGACTTCCCCAACATCGGCAGCAACGTGATTAAGTTCAAACCGCCTACCGAGCCGATGCTGCCGTTTGTGATGCTGCCTCGGCCGTTGCAGGAATCCAACGTGATCGGCAAAGGGGGCACAGCGGGCTTTTTGGGTCGGGCCTACGACCCCTATACGCTCTATCCGCCCGGCGATGACATGGACATGGCCAAGATGGATCGCATCCGCATTGATGACCTCAAGCTCCGCGAGGAGGTCACCAGCCGCCGCTTGACCCGCCGGGCCAAACTCCGCGATGTCATCAACGAGGGCATGCCCGCCCTGGAGAAGGCCACTGCCAAGTACGACCTCGACGAATATTACGGCAAGGCGCTCGGCCTGGTGATCAGCGGCAAAGCTCGCAAGGCGTTCACTCTCAGCGAAGAGAAAAAGGAACTCCGCGAAGCCTACGGCATGAACACCTTTGGCCAATCGTGCTTGCTAGCGCGACGCCTCGTGGAAGCCGGCACCCGCTTCGTCGAAGTGATCTGGCCCAAGGTTGCCAACAGCGATAACCACAGCTGGGACGTTCATGTCGATCTCTCCAAGCGCATGAAGAATCAGGCCGCTCCCATGCTCGATGCCGGCCTGAGCACCCTCATCACTGACCTAGATCAGCGTGGCCTGCTCAGTGAAACGCTGGTCGTGGCCGTCGGCGAGTTCGGCCGTAGTCCGCAGCGTGGCGTCAGCACGTCCGGCAACAGCAACAGCGACGATGGCCGCGACCACTGGCCGTACTGCTTCACGGCGGTGATCGCCGGCGCGGGCATCAAGCGTGGGGTGGTGTACGGCAAGAGCGACAAGACGGCGTCGGCCCCAGTGGAGAATCCGGTCCACCCGCGCGAGTTGCTGGCCACCATCTACCACAGCGTGGGTATCCGGCCGGACACCATCGTTTACAACCACCTCAACCAGCCGCGTGAACTGGTTCAAGCCGAAGCGGTGACCGGCTTGTTCGCCTAAGCCCGTTGTGCTGTTGGAAACGCTTCGAACGGCCCGCGTGAAGCAACAGCCTTCGCGTAGGCCGTTCGTGCTTCCGCGATCGATGTCAAAAGGGAAGCGGTAGCTTTCGGTAGCCGCCGCTTCAGTAGCATCTAGCATCATGAAAAATAGTTAAATGCACCCCTCTAAGAGATTGTTGTAATCCCGATTCTTTCCAAGACGAACACCAACAAAGTCCCCCGATGTCGCTTCTGCAACAACGCCTTGCGCGCCTTCGTGCGGAATATGGCTTCGCCTTTCCCGACGACCTCCTCGCCGTGTGGCAGTTCGCCTGTCGGGTGCGGCCGCTGGAACCTCTCGCCGCCTTTGCGGATGTCCTGGGCGTGCATCTGGTCGGGCCGTTCGAGGTCCTCTCAGGCCGCTTCGATGGACGGGTGCCGCGCCATAGTCTGCTGTTGCACTGGCGTTATTATCTCGATCCGCCTGAGTTCTTCACGGTGTTTGCTGGCGACACGGACGGGCTGCACTGGGGCTACTGGCTGGATGATCCCGCGCGGCCGAAGACGGCCTGCGTTGCTAGTTATTATGCCCGCGATGCCTTCGAGATGTCGATAGACGGCGACTCCCTTTTCGAGGCTTTGCGTTTGCAGTTAGAATCCCTACAGACCGACAACGACCTCCACGCCGAATATGGTCATATTACCACGCATCAAGCACAAGAACGGCGCGAGCAATATGCCCGCTTGCGGGATCAGCTCATGAGCGTGGCGACAAGCGAGCGGCCCGAGGTGGGCGACGCCTACAGCGATCGTTACGCTGGGCAGGCGGCCCGCAACGACCACGTGGTGGCCGAGACCCCCGAGGGGATGGGGATTGTCGTGCCGCCGCAGCTATATCAAAAGTTGCCTATCTCTTATCGCACTCTGGTAAAGAAATTACGCCGCGCTCCGGACTGGCAAGAGCCTGTTCGACAAGCTCAGGCACTGTTGGCCGACAAACCTGGCACGGCGTTGCAGGTGGGAAAGATACTCTGGACCTGCTCGGGGGAAGAAAAACAACAGGCGGCCGGCGAGCTTCTCCAAGCCGCCTACGCCGCCCTCGAACGCGAAACCCTCTGTAGCGTGCTCCAAACCCATCTCGCCTGCCGCGACTTGCCCCATGTGGACATCCTGGCCGACGAGCCCTGAGCCGCTCTACTCACTTCGGTGCCGGGTTCACGGTGATCTTGGCCTTTTGCCGCAGTTGAGCGGCCAGGTAGTCGTGCAGACGGTCAAAGTATACTTCTTTGACCACATCTTTGACATCTTCAAACTTCACTTCTCGGCCGGGGCGGCGTTCGGTCACCACGATTAAATGCAGACCGAACGGGGTGCGGACTACCTCGCTCAGCTGGTTGACCTGTAGGGCAAAAGCCGCATTCGCAAACGGTTGCACCATAAAGCCGGCCTTCTGGAAGAAACCGACATCGCCGCCGTTGGCCTTGGTGGGGCAGTCCGATTTTTCCTTGGCATACTTGGCAAAGGTTTCGATCAACAGGTCGCCGCGGGCTTTCTCGCGGGCTAATTTGTCGGCGTTGTTGGGCAACTTGGCCAGGCCAGCCGCCACCTCGGCCTCGATCGCTTTTTTGATTTCGGTGATTTTGACCATAGCGGCCTGCAAGCCCTTGTCGTCTGGGGTGGACGGAGTGACAAGGATATGACGTGCCCGCACAGCCGTGCCATCGAACATATCTTTTTCTTTGGTAAACATTTCGCCCAAGGCTTTGTCGGTGGCCTGACTGCTGGCATATTTGAACCAGCGTAAATCAGCAGCGATATGTTCGCGCAACTCTTTCTCGGTGACTTTCAGTTCAGCCAACATCTTGTCGAAGTCTCGGCCGACCTTCTTCAGTTCGGCCTTCATTTCGCCGACGCGTTTGGTGACCTCGGCCTCGTCGGCTTTGTAGCCCGCGGCGCGTAGGGATTGGTCGATCAGCAAGTTGTCGGCCAGGTAGTCGATGATTTTGGGCCGGGCTTCGTTGCGCTTGTCGGGCGGCACCCGGTCCAGGGCACGTTGGACGGCCACCTCGTAAATGATTTCGCCGTTTACCGTGGCAGCGGGAGCAGTGGGCGAAATGGAAGGAGCAGTGGTGGCGGTACCCGGTGTGGGGGTCGGAGCTTGGGCCAATGTCAAGCCGGTGATCGCTAAACCGAGCACCAAGCAGCTAAGTGTAAGTCGCATTCAGGTCTTCTCCCTGAGTCCCAGGCGGAAATCCCACTCCGCCGACCCCTCTCCTATAGCGACGCCCCGCTTGGGAAGGTAGACGAGTTTTGCCGCGGCGTCCCGGCCGCTTTTCCTCCTTTGCCCAGCCGCAACAAGCAATCAACCTTTGCCCGGCCGCAACAAGCAATCAAGCCATCGGTCCGTTCGGACAGCAGACCGTATGGCTTGAGGCAACCGCGCAGGAGGCGGTGCCATCCCATCAGGGACTAGGGGGGCTTGGCCGTAAGGCGGGCCAGCTCAGGGAGTGGCCCCGGTTAGGGAGTGGCCCCGGTTAGGGAGTGGCCCAGATCAGGGTTGGGCCAAGCCTAGGTATTCGCGCAGGGCTTCGTATTTGGGCGAGGTCTTTTGCGTGAACGATTCCAGCTGGCCCCAACTACCCCATTTGCTGTAGCGACCCACCGAGGAGAAGACCGCGAACAGATCGCCGCCCGCCTCATTCCAGTTGGCATAATCACGCAAGTACAGTTGTTTCATGCGTGGATGACGATTAGCCGCGTGAAACAGCTTGGTCAGCGCCTCGTTGTTCTCCGCGCCGCCGTGGCCGGCCAGATGCTGCCCCCCCTCGTAGGCCAGTAGACGTAGCCGGCGTTTTTTGGCCTCTTGAGCATATGTTTGCACCTTGGCTTTGTTCGCTTCGATGTCCTTGGCCAATTCCTCCAGCAACGCCTCGACGCTCATCTGGGCCACTTGGTCGGCCAGTTTGGGCGAACCGAAGCGGTGGCCGAAGTACGGGGCGATGGCGATCGCGTCGGCCTGTTTGTAAGCCTCTTTCCAATCCATCACGGTGGTGCCGGTCCAGGGATTGGCCGACTGCGTCGCCAGAACGCGGACGAGGCGATCTTTACCCAGAACTTTTTCGGCCAGGGCGAACAGTTCCACGGAGCGTTGCGAATAAAAGCGTAATTGAGCCTCGAAGGCGTTTTTGCTCAGCCCGAGCTTCTGGCCCTGCTCGGCACAATAGCGGGCTTGTTCAAATTGGCTATTCCAGCATTCGTTGCTGTATTCGAGATAGATGGTGCGTTTCGGATCGAGACGTTCTTTAACCAGTTGACAGAAACGAGTAACGTAATCATCGCTCGCCCGATGCGGGAGGCAAAACCACGGGTCCATGCCGGTCGTGTTGCAAAACTCGCACAACAGTTCCACGCACACCCCCTTGATGGCTTGCGAGTGCGTGTCCAGCCTCGGACGATCGGCCCATTCCACCTGTTTGGAATGGTTGGTCGCTTGCCAATCCATGAAACGTACCACCTTGCATCCTTGCCAACGCTTTAATAACGAGGGGTGAAACGGCTTTTCTTTATAGGTTTTCTCATGGCCGGGATGCAGAACACGGATGTTTCGCACGGGGTTCTTGGGGTTGGTCCGCAGGATGCGCAGCGAGGCCATGCCGTTGTTGGCTTTGACGGTCAGTTCAATGCGACCGGGGGCGCTCTTGCTGATGCGGGCGTCGCCGCCGAACGCTATTTCCCCCTCGCCGTCGTACAAACAGACAAAGGTGCCCTCGGGAAACGTCTTGCCAAAATCGGTCCACAGAATGGTCTCGGCGTACTGCTCGGGTCGCAAACTTTTGACATGGCCGTCGGCATCGACCTCGAGGGGGCCGCCCTGGCCCCAGGGTTTGCCTTTAGCCTGACTGATCCAACGGCGGGCAGTACGGAACTGATCGACGAAGACTAACTCCGTGGACCAGTCGGCGATGCCGGCCAAGTTAATACCTAGCGGGGCTTTGGCGGTCGCTTGGGTCTGGTCCGCAGAGCAAACAAAGAGGACGCCCAGCAGCAGGCCTGCGGTGAACATCGCGGTCTTTCCTCCTCCCTTGAGATCGTTGCCGATAGTATAGCCCATGCCATCCGAGCGGCAGCGGCCGAATTAGCGCGACAAGGGCAGTTGCTGGTATCACAAAACGGCGAGGTTTTGCCTGCGGACGTCACTGCCTGGGTCGGGCCGATCCGCCTGGGCTTGCCCTCACGGCCAGCGGAGTAAACAGCCCGGCGTGTGGCGACGCATTTCGCGCACGAGATTCTCCGCGGGCAGGGTGTACTGGTCGGGGTCTAGTTCTTTGGCTTGACGCAGGTGATGCAACGCCTCGGCCACGCGGTTACCGGCGTGGTAGTGTCGGCCGAGTTGGAAATGCAGATAGGCGGCATGAGCAGGATAGCGTTCCAGGGCGTCGCGATAGAGTTGCTCCGAGCGGGCAAAGTGGGCCGACTCGCGAGCGTTGAAGGCCAGGCTGTCGATCAGTTCGATCTGTTGGCGTTCGTCGGTGGTCAGGGCTAGGGCCTTCTCCAAGGCTTCGTTGCTCTCGGCGAAGCGACGTTGCCGTTGCCGAATGATCCCCAGCGTGCGGCAAGCGGCGGCATCAAGGGAATGGCGTTGCAACAAGCGGGCGGCTTCCTCATAGCGTTCCAGGTGCAACAGGGCCATCAGCCGACCCGAGCCGCCCTGTTTGAGGGCGCTGTCGAGTTGTTGGCGATAGGCCAGCAGTTGCGCCAGTTGCGGTCCTTCGTCCAGGCCGACCGCTACGCGAGCCGCGACGGTGTTCAACAGCGAAGCGGTGCGATTTTCGCGGATGTAGACATCCACATCTTCATGCGATTGGTGGATGAGTGTCCGAGCATACAGGCCCGGCACCGCTAGGCTAAGCAAGGCACTGATCAGCCCCACCGACCACGACGCAGGCCAAGGGCCGCCCAAGGCGATGGCCCAGGGGAGTTGCAACGCCAAGCACCACAACACCCGCACGAGATGGCGGGCCACGACGCCGCTTCCTTCTAGCGCTGTACCCAGCGTCGCGCCTGCCAAGACCGTCAGGGCGGCCGAGAGCAACCCCAGTCCCAAGCCGACGCTAGCAAACTGTTGCGGCACGAGCCGACCCAACGTCAGGGCCAGCGGCAAGCCGCACAGCAGATGGGCCAGCAGCAGCATCGGCCAACCAAACGGCACCGGAGCGGGCCAGGGCGGAGCCTCGTCCAGGGGTAGCACGAAATACAACGCGGCCAGCGGAATCAGTGTGGCGGTGATCGGGGCCAGCAGCGGATGCTTCATACACTGGCCCCCAACGCTTGGGCGGTCTGCGGCCGACGGATGCGCCAGATCAGGCCATCGTAGGCATAGTGAAGGAAGGCGGCCCAGAGGTTCAGGCCAATCCACCAGGGGGGAATGGAGCCACCCGCTTCGAGATAGCTGCTTATCAAGCCAACGAAGATCAGAAAGGCCGTCAACAACAGCAGCCAGCGTCCGGCCATCTTGCGAAACAGGCCGGCAGAGCCAACTTGCTCCCGTCGCCAGGCATATTGCGTTACCAGGGCAATATATTCGCTGGCATGAAACAGTGCGCCGGCGATGGTCAGCGACAGAATCCAGCCACGGGAATACGTCGCCAAGGCCAGCAACAAAGCCGAGTACAGCAAGCAGACGCTGCTCAGGTAGGCGAGCTTGGGCCAATGCAGCGGCCGAGCCAGCAGTTCGCCGCCGACCAGCCAGATGGGCCAAACGAGCAGGGCGACATCCAGCCAGGCGACGACGGTCAAGGCCGTGGGATACGGCTCCAGCCAGCCGATGGTCCAGCCGGCCGTGCGGGCGATGACATAACAGATGAACAGACGTAGGCCCCAGCGTTCCAGCCAAGGTCGCCCGGTGGCACCGGTGCGTTTGGCATAGATGCCCGCCACGCCGGCATGCTGGCTAGCAAAGTGCCAGCCATTCCAAATGTAGTCGATCAGCAACAGGCAAAGAAAATCGCCGGTGAAGCACCACACCCCAGCGACGCCCAAAGCGAACAGGGCTGCTAACCCCGCAAAGAGCCAAGGGCGGCCCTCGCGGCGATCGGGGTCAGTAGCTACCAAGACGAGAGTCAGCCAGCGATGCGGCGTCGTCAGAAAGTACAGCTGAGCGAATTCCAACGGTCCGGCTTTGCCCCAGGGCAACAGCGCCAACACCCAGCCGAGGTTGGCCACAAACAACAAGTCAAACACCGGCGAGACCAGCCAGCCGGTGTTTGCCGTCGATGCACAGGCCGACGTTACGGCAACGGCGCGTCCTTGATTTTCCACGCTTTACCTTCTTGGACGAAGGTCCAGTTCTTCTGGGCGATCGTCTTGCTTGGGTCTTCCTCCTTGGCAAAGAGGATCGACAAGGTGGCCGTGTCACCGCTGACGGAAGGTTGGCCGGACGGTCGAATGTCGTAGCGACGTAGCTGGGCGACGGGGGGCGGCGTCACGCCCTTGGCGAACAGCTTGGGTAACTGTGTCGGCCGATCCATCGCTTCGCGAAGCTCATCCATCATCAAACTAATCTGCACGGCCGGCGTTTGGTCCTCTGGCTTGCCCACCACCGGAGGGGCGGAGGGTTGCTCGCCACAACCCCCCAATAAACCGACCAAAACCAGCATTGTTAACCCAAGTTTCGCTCGCACAACGACACCCTCTGTTGTGAAATTCACCACCTTAAAAAGTTAAAAGTTTGTGTTCGGTTCGCCGCCACTTCGGCTACCCAAGGCTCGCCACACGATGGGATTGATGCCGTTGGTGAAGAAACGGACACTGCCATCGCACATGGCTGCATTGACCCCGCCAGTATGGCGACTACGAGCTGCCGCCCAGGTGTTGTAGCCACTGACGGCTTCGGTACCGGGGGCAATAGTGTCGGTCGCTTGAACGCATTGCATCCGGTCGATGTTGGTGGCGGGGATACGGCTGTCGCAGGAGACCAGGCGGTCCGGCTCGGTCGAGTTGGGGGGGGTCAAGGTGACGAAGGCGCTGCCGCCGGCCGCCGGGAAGAGGATGACGCCACGAACGTCGTTGTTACGTCCCACGGGGTAAGCCGTGGCGACGGTGTTGTCCAAGGGAGTGTCCCAGACGGTCACTTCGCTGAACATCAGGGTGTTGGACACCCCGTCGGTGAAACTCACCAAGGTGTTGCCTCGGCCAAAGCCATGCCGCGAGCGCACCGGCCACTTGGGCACGTCGGCCGCACTGAAGGCCCCCGCAAAACCGAGATTGGTCACCGAATCGCCGAAGTTGCCCGAGCCGAAGTTGGCAGCATAGTTGCCTTTGCGCAGGTTTTCGAGGCTGATGGCGGCAAATTGGGTGTCGGGATGGTGGGGCGAACTGGGGCAGCGCATGAAGCGGGCGAAGTAGGTCTGGGTGTCATAGTCCGAACGCCGCCAGGGGGTGCCGTCGATATTGTCCCAGGGGCAGGCCTCGTACACGTCACCGGTTATGCCGGCGTCGTAGGCAAACTGGAATACCCGCTCTAGGGCTTCTTGCTCCATCATGCTGTAGACATGGCACACCCAGGGCAGACCCCAGCAGCGAGCGCTCTGGCCGGCCCCGGCTGGAGTGCGGTTGCCTGCCATGTACCATCGCGGGATGGTCGGCCCGACCGCCGGCGTGCCGCTGCCCGGAACGGGGTCCAAGCCACTGCCGGCATAGGGGGCGTTGGCTTGGAGGGTTTGATCAAACCAACCATAGCCCGGAGGCAGGGTGCCGTGCGTCGATTCGTAGTTATGGCAAGCCAGGGCCAGTTGTTTGAGGTTATTCTGGCACTGCATGCGAGCGGCGGCTTCGCGGACCTTTTGCACGGCCGGTAACAACAAACCAATCAAAATCGCAATAATCGCGATAACGACGAGTAATTCGATCAGCGTGAAGGCCGACCGACACGAACGAGATAGCATGAAAGCATTCTCCTCTTACTGAAGTTCGCTACTGAAGTTCGGAAAACTACTATCTAGGACGAAAATATCCTAGCCGAATCAGATGAAGAGATGGCGTAGAAGCAACAAAAGAATGAAGAGCGAGCGAAGAAAAGCGAAAGAGGAGTCGCTCTTCATCGTTCGCTCTTGTTGGTGGTTCGCCTGCGGTTCTGGTCCTTTCTGATCCCGAAAAGCCAACCGATCCCTTCGTCAGGGCAAGGGGGCGTTCTCCAGCTTCCAGGCTAGACCATCTTTAATGAGCGTCCACTCCTTGGTCGCTACCTCATTCCCTTTGGCATCGAGCAACTTCACCTGAGCCGTCGCTGTCGTCCCCTGAACCCGGGGCGTACCAACCACTTCCAGGCGGTATTTGGCGTATTTGGCTAATTCGCTCTTCGCGGGGACTTTGCCTGCCGCAAATTGTCGGCTAATCAGGCGTGGTTCACAAAAATCCTCGTACGCGTCTAAAAACATTCTCACGCTGCTGGAGTCATCGTCCTTGACACTATCGCTGCTTCCTCCACAACCCAGCATGGCCAGCAAGCCTAACGCAACGAGCAAGCACGGCTTACGCAGCATCGTTTCACCTCTTTCCAGAACGCCTCCAGCCCGATGGATGCTGAAGGCGTTCGCACCTTTTATGCTTTGGCTTAGTTGCCTTGAACCACTTCGCCGTTCATGCGGGTGGCCATCGCACGCCAAGTCGCCAGGTTGATGTTATTGGTGACAAAACGCACCGAGCCATCAGCCATGGCAGCGTTGACCCCGCCGGTGTGTCGGCTGCGAGCCGCGGCGTAGGTAAGACCGCCGGTCGGTTCATCGGCCCGCAATTGCGTGCAAGGCAGAGTCGGCTCCGGGGCACAAGCGGGAATCACGTCGGGTTCGGGAGCGTTCGGAGCGGTGAAAGCGGTAAAAGTGTTGGCCCCGATGCCCGGCAGAATCCACACCCCACGCCAGTCCCCGCTGGTGTTGGTGGCCAACACTTCGCTAATCAGCGTGGTGTTGCTGGTGCCATCGGAGAATTCGGCCATGCGGGTGCCCTGACCGAAGCGGCCTTCGGAGGGGTATTTGTTGATGCGGACGATGCCGAAGGCTCCCACCAGGGGCGAACCGGGAGCGGCATCACGGAAGTAGCCCGCACCGAAGTTAGCAGCATAGTTCCCCTTACGCAACCCTTCCAGGCTGAAACTGGAAAAGATGATGTCGGTGGTGCCGGCACTGGGGCAACGCCAGAGTTTGGTGATGGTGGTGCCCTGATTGCCGTACTGCGGTCGTCCGCCGTCAAGGTTGTCTGGGGGGTTGGCCTGGGCGTAGTCTTCTTGGTCGTTGGCCAGCGACAGACGCATCAGGTTGTCCAGGGCCCCTTGTTCGATGTAGGCGTGTAGTTGCATGGTCCAGCCCATGCCGTAACACTCGGCCTCGGCCACCCCACTGGGTACGCCGAGCACCGAACGCGGGCCTTGCGTCCCGCTGACCCACCAGATGGGCAGGTTTCGCGACTGCACCCGGCCGGCGAACGGGCCATCCGGGCAGGGAAATTGCGTCTGGCGATCGACGCAGGTGGGCAGTCCTGCCGGGAAGTAGGCGTAGGTGCTCTCGAAGTTGTGACAAGCCAGGGCCAGTTGCTTCAGGTTGTTGGTGCACTGCATACGGGCGGCCGCTTCCCGCACCTTTTGCACGGCGGGCAAGAGCAGACCGATCAGGATGGCAATGATGGCAATCACCACGAGCAGTTCAATGAGGGTGAACGCCCCACGACGAGCGGATGTCATGGACATCTCTCCTTTGGGAAGGGACGAAAAAAACGATTCAACAAGAAGCCGGTTTTAGATTAGAGGATGCTCATGAAGAAGCAGAGAAGACTAAATAAAAAGAATAGGATTCTTGGATGAATGAAGGACAAACAAATCATTTCTTCCCATTCGTCTATTCCCGGTCGGCTGGCCCGTGGCACAGCGGAATGCTGGGGTTCGGCTCGGCGAGCAGGTCCGCCAGGGTCGTCGAAGCAAAGGCGGCCTCGATCTCGGCGGCGGCCTTGTCGAGCTTGGCATGCAGCGGACACAACCGCACCCCGTGCGAGGGAATGCCTAGCGGACAGCTGCGGATGCGGGGGATGGGATCGACGGCGTTGACCACCTCCAACAGAGTCAGCTCGGCCGGACTTTTCACCAACGCAATGCCGCCACCCACGCCGCGTTGCGAACGCAACAGCCCCAACCGCACCATCTCTTGCACCAGCTTGGCCAAATAGGGGCCGGGCACATGCGTGACTTCGGCGACGCGGTCGATGGTGCGTGGTTCGCCCTCGAAGGCGAGGTAGATGACGGCCCGCAGAGCGTATTCCACTTTTTGCGAAAACATGGCAAATCTCCCTTGACTTTAGTGTAGGGATCGAGGAAGATCTCTAAAGAGGACAAGACGATCCTTAATTCTTTTAAGGAGCATTCTCATGCACACCATCGACGAACCCCGCCTCGAGTCAGACCTGGCCTACCGCTTCTCTTACCTGTGCGAGTTCATTGGTCTCGGGGCTGATGACCTGCAAGCCATCCACGATGCTGCCCCTTCTTTGGCCCCCTTGGTTCCCTCCTTGGTCGATGCCGTCTACCACAAGCTCCACTCCTACTCCGCCACTTGGCGTCATTTTGTGCCGCGGCAGCATGGCTACGAAGGCCCGCTGGTTTCCCACCCGGAGCAACTGACGCTTGATCATCCCGTTATTGCCTTTCGCAAGCAGCATCTGGCCCGCTATCTGACAGCCTTGGTGACCCGGCCTTATGATGGCAAGATGGTGGAGTATCTGGACATGGTAGGCAAGATCCACACGGCTAAGGCGGGCAACCCTGAAGTGCAAGTGCCGCTGGTGCAAATGAATGCCCTGATGGGTTTTGTGGCCGACGCCCTTGTCAGCGCCATCTTGAACCTAGGACTGCCGCGCCACACGGAGCAACGCACGCTGCGGGCCTTCAATAAATTGTTGTGGGTGCAGAACGATCTGATCGTGCGACACTATGCGTGAAACCTTTCCTGGCGGAAAGGGTAAGTCTTTCTGAGGCCAAGCGGAAAGGAGCCTCGTGATCGCGGAGGATGCCCTTCTCGTTCGCCGCTGCTTGCGGGGCGACTCGCAAGCCATGCAGTTGCTCATCGGCCGTTACCAGGCCGATGTGTACAACGTATGTGTACGGCTGTTGCGGCATCGGCACGATGCGGAAGATGTGACGCAGGAAGTGTTCTTGCGTGTCTTTCGCAGTTTGGAGCGCTGGGATTCGCAACGCCCGCTGCGGCCGTGGATCCTGGGCATAGCGGTCAATCGCTGTCGGACGTGGTTGTCCCAGCGGGGGCGCAGGCCTGAGGTGGTCGATTTTCTCCAGGACACGGCGATGGCCCGCGATTCGCAAGAGGGGCCGGCTCAAGAGTTGCTACGCGAAATCCGCGAAGCCCTGGAGTCGATGCGACTGGAGTACCGCAGCGTTTTCGTGTTGTTTCACGAACAGGGCCAAGGCTATGACGACATCGCTCGGGCTTTGGATCGGCCCGTGGGGACCATTAAAACCTGGCTCCACCGCGCTCGGCTGGAAATTTTGGAATACCTCAAACGTCGTGGCGTCGTCGATTCGCACGACAACGCCTCGAATAGCGCACCTGCGACCCGCCTCGCCTCGGGAGAATGTTCATGACTTGTCGGCAATGGGAAAACTGGCTCGATGACCGTCTGGAGGGGCAAGCCACTCCGGCTTGGGAACAGCATGCCGCACACTGTCCTGAGTGCGCGGCCCGGCTGCGTGATGCCGACCGTCTGTTGCTGGCCCTGAAGCAGCAAGCCCCACTTCCCGTGCCCGTTTCCCTGCAGGCTCGGCTGATGCAGTCCGTTCTGCTCGACCAGCAACAACGTGCCCGTCCTCGTCTGCTTGGGCGTGCTCGGGTCGGTTCGGCTGCCTTGTTGGCTGCCCTGCTGTTGTTGGCCGTGGCTAGCTATCTTCTGTGGTATCGTAGCAGCGAGGGGCCGCGTGTCGTCCAAGGCCCGCGGCTGGACCAAGAGCCGCGTGTTGTGCTAGACCCACCCGTCGAGCCGCCTCTGCTGCCTCCGGAAAGCGAGTTGCCCTGGCGGCACAACATGCAACGGGCCGGCCAAGTGATGGCCTCTCTGACCGTGCGCACAGCCGGCGAAGCCGTGGAGTCTACCAGCAGCCTTTGGCCCATGTCCGGGGTAGAATGGCCCTCGGTCCAGCTGCCGCCTACGCCTCCGGTCGAGCCGCTCCGCTCGGCGGGCCAACGGCTGAGTGCCGGCTTGGAACCGGTAACGGATTCAGCCCGTCGAGCCATGAACCGCTTCTGGCGCGACCTGCCGCTAGGGCGGCGAACCCCAGTGGAATAAAACGCAAAGAGTGAGCCGACATGCCCTACGTTGTGTTGTGGTGTCTGTTGTTGCCGCAGGCTGCTCCGCCTGCCCCCCCTGTGCTTGCCAACGCTCGACACGACTTGCTCCGCTATGTGCCCGAGGATGCTGCCTTTGTCCTGCTTGCTCAGAATCTCGACACTCGCCTGGCCGAATTGGCCGCTTCGCCTTTCGGTCAGACGCTAAGCAAGTCGGTCCTCGCCGCTAGCCTGACGCGTACCAAGGAATGGCAGGAACTGCTCAGCTTGCAGGAATATCTCCACAAGCATCTCGATCTGACCCCTGCCGATTTGGCCGAGGTTTTGCCCGGTGAGGCGTTGGCCTTTGTGTATCGGCCCGGACCGGTGGCGAAGCCCGAGCAGGATCAGGGGCTGATCCTGCTACGCACCCGCAAGCCCGAAGCCCTGCGCAAACTCCTGGACCGGCTCAACGCCGCCCAGAAAAAGTCCGGCGAACTGCGCGACCTTCAGACGGTCGAGTATCTCGGCCTACAGTATGTTCGCCGGGTCGAACGGGCCGATACCAACTTTTATTATCTACACGATTCGCTGCTGCTGTTCACCGGCCAGGAGGCGCTACTACGCGATGCCCTGAGGAGTGCTCGGGAGCGAGCCGCCGGCGATTCGGGACGTTTTGGGAAACTGCGAGCCACGCTGCGGCACGATCCTGCGACGGTTCTGCTGCTCCAGGCTCGGGCCTTCGATGCCACCTTCGCTGCTCAGGCTCGCCGAGAACCCACCAGCAAGCCGATTGCCGATTACTGGAAAGCGCTGGATGGTCTGGCGGTGTCTGTGACTTGGCAAGAGGATTTCACACTGCGGGTGCATGTCCTGGGCGACCCGAAGAAACTGCCGGCGGCGGGCCAACGCTTCTTCTCGGCCCCGGCGCGACGTTCTGAAGTGTGGTCTCGCATGCCGGAACAGCCGCTCTTGGCAGTGGGCAGTCAAGTGGACCTAGTCGGCCTGTATGCCCTTCTGAATGACTTCCTACCGCCCGAATCACGCCAAGTCCACGAAAAAGAACTGGAACGCAATCTTGGGGCCTTGATCGGCCGGAGCATCCTCAAGGAAGTGTTGCCGGCCCTGGGGCCCGATTGGGGGCTGTATGTGGTCGCGCCGCCCAGCGATTCCCGCGAGCTTTTCCCCCGGGCGCTCTTTGCCCTACGCCTACAAACCGCGGAGGGCGACGACCTGGACGAGACTCTTCTGGAGGCGATCCATGCCTGGGTCCAACTCGCCATTTTGGCCCATAACAAACTTTACCCCGAGCAACCGGCCCGCAGTCGGCCCCGCACCATCGACAAGAGCCGCGTTCGCGTCGTGGAGGGATTGCCGTATCACTTGCTGCCGGCTTATGCCCTGCGCGACGGCTACCTCGTGATCACTAGTCACGCCGAGGAGATCGGCCGTTTCAAAGCAAGCAAGCGACCGGCCCCCCGAGAGGTGGTGCCGCTGGTGCGTGTGGCGTTTGGCCCGTGGCGTGAGCATCTCAGCCAACGCCGTGAGGGGTGGATCGAGTTTTGGATGCGGCGCGACGGCTTGACGCGCGATAAGGCGGCGCAACGCTTGGACGACCTGCTGGGCGGTTTGAAGTTGCTTGATCGCCTGGAACTGATCCACCAAGCCGCCGACGGTCGCGTTACCTTGACTCTCCGCCTCACCCCGACGCAGGCCCTGACGGCTGACACGCCCCGGCCGTAATCGCCCCTCCACCGAGGCAGGAGGAGCACGGCACAGCTAGGTACGCTGAGGCTGAGCCAGCTTGTGCAACGGGCCGAGTTGCCACAGTTGCGGAAACAGCCAGGCACACACCCCCACCACGAGCAATGTACCCACCCCCCCTAGGACCACGGCCGGTACCGTACCAAACCACTGGGCGGTGAGTCCCGATTCAAACTCGCCTAGCTCATTCGACGAGCTGATGAATACCGAGTTGACGGCGGCGACGCGGCCCCGCATGCTGTCGGGCGTCAGCGTCTGCACCAACACCCCGCGGATCACCACACTGACGTTGTCGGCTGCTCCGCTCAACGCTAGCAACACAAACGACAACCAATACCACCGCGACAAACCAAAGGCGATAATGGTCAAGCCAAACACAGTGACGGCCAACAGCAACGCCCGCCCTGGACGTTGCAAAGGGGGCTGGTGCGCCAGCCACACGGCGATGACCACCGCCCCCAGGGCGGGTGCCGCCCGGAGCAGACCGACGGCCAGACCTTCGTCGGCCTCGGCAATTTGAAAGACTTCTTTGACAAACACCGGTAGCAACGCCGTTGCCCCACCCAACAGCACCGCGAACAGATCCAGCGAAATGGCTGAGAGCAACAGCGGCTGCGCGAAGATAAAACGCAAGCCGACAAACAGGGCGGCCAAGTCGCGAGATGGCTCCGCAGTCGCGGCGCGTGGAAGTGGCCGGGTCGGCACCAGCAACAGCAGAGCCAACAGGGTCAGCAGGCCAGCCGTCATAAACGTCGCTCCTGCCCCCACGAGCCACAGCAGCAGCCCCCCGAGCATCGGCCCGCAGATGCTCGCCACCTGCCAAGCGCTGCTGTTCCAGTTGACGGCGTTGCCCAACGCTTCCAGCGGCACCACTTGACGCAGCATGGCAAAGCGAGCCGGGATAATGAAGGTGCGGCCCATGCCGACCACAACGAGACAGGTAAAAATCGCCCAGAGCGGCCCCTGCATGAACGTCAGCAACGCTAGGCCGAAATACCCCGCGGAGACGACGAGCAGAGCCGACTGAAACACCCCTTTGGGCGCGACGCGATCAACGAGTTGTCCCGCCGGCAGGGCAAACAGCAGAATCGGCACAAATTGAGCCAGACCGGTCAAGCCCAAATCGAGCGTCGACAGGGTGCGGTTGTAGACTTCCACCGCCACCGCTACCGTCGTGATGCCAAAGGCCGTCGCCGAGCCGAGCGACGAGCTGAGCAGCAGGCGATAATCGGGCAACCGCAGAGCGGCATAGGGGTCGTGCGTCATGTGCTGCGTGGTGCTCGCCGGGCCTTCTTCCTGGCATCAGTGTAGGCAGAACGGCGAGCTTTTTCCCCAAGCACGCAGGCGGCGGAGCAAAACACCAGCAGGCATCGGCCCCTCCTCCGTACCTGGGCCGTGACGCTTTGCTTACTTCTCTTTGACCGGGCCAGTGTCCTTGTCCTTCGGCTCGATCTTCGTGGAGTCGGCCGCTTTGGGTTTGACCGTATCTTTGCCGGGGTTGGCGTCTTTGGGCTTGGGTTTCTCTGCCGGCTTGGGCCGGGTGTCGGTCAGGCGTGGCCGATCCGGCGCGTCCTTGGCGTTTTTGCCGCGTTCCGCCTCGTTGCTGCAGCCGAGTAAGCTAAGTATTCCTAGCAAGAGCATCCAGCGCATCACCATCTCCGGTTCGCCGAGGTCCGTCAAAAGCACAAAAGGCCGACCTCCCAGGCGAGGCCGGCCCTGATTCTGTTAGACCCGCAAGGGTTACTTATCCTTCTTGTCCTTTTCAGCGGGCTTATCTTTGTCCTTGGCAGGAGTCGTCTTCGGGGTTTCACCGCAACCAACGGTCAGGGTGAAGAGAAAAGCAGCAGCCAACAGCGAAGCGAGTACCTTGTTCATGGGAAAAATCCTTCCTTCGGAAATGGGGTTTAGAAACACAGCCAACCCAGCACGAGGGACATTCTTCGTGTGGGTGATTCAGGGAGATTACTTATCCTTCTTGTCGGCGTCCTTCTTGTCCTTGTCGGCAGGAGCGGGAGCGTCCTTCTTGTCGCCGTCTTTCTTCTCTTCAGGCTTCTTCTCTTCAGGCTTCTTCTCTTCGGGCTTCTTCTCTTCGGGCTTCTT
>Ga0272446_1000641_pt1 | contig 53638 bp, 54 predicted proteins | sample YNPCB0061_FD_194587 | JGI IMG/M metagenome (GOLD analysis project Ga0272446, IMG submission 194587) | Hot spring microbial mat communities from Yellowstone National Park, WY, United States - YNP-CB-006-1 | ecosystem: Environmental > Aquatic > Thermal springs > Hot (42-90C) > Sediment | place... | reverse complement strand
CCCCAATCAACCGTATAGGTCATAGTGGTACCGTCCGGATCTGACGCGCCCACGTTCCAAGTGCCAGCGGTACTACAGCTCAAAGTCAAGGGTCCGGATACGTGATCTATCACCGGCGAGAGATTGCCGCCGCCTCCACCGCCGCAACCAGACATGGTAGCGCTAACAGTAGTACTATCGCTAGCTCCTAAAGCATCTCGGACAGTTACTGTTATAGTATAAGTATTATTAGCGCTGTAAGTATGATTAAAGTCATGTGAAATAATAGTGCCAGCCGGACCAGAAGCGTTGTAAGTAGACTGGGCTGAACTGTCGCCCCAATCAACCGTATAGGTCATAGTGGTACCGTCCGGATCTGACGCGCCCACGTTCCAAGTGCCAGCGGTACTACAGCTCAAAGTCAAGGGTCCGGATACGTGATCTATCACCGGCGAGAGATTGCTATCAGCCGACACGCGAATAAAACTGACAGATATCACCATCAGCATCAGTAAGGATAATATTACTACTAAATTTTTCTTAAAAGTCTTTATAAAAATCCTTAATAGATGTTTTAACTTAATCATAAAATTAATAAACCGCAATTAATAAAAAACTGCTTGGATAATAACTTATCATAATAGTAAAGATTAAAATTTTTGTCAAGGTGATAATTAATTCATAAATATCACCATGATATCACTAAATCACTAACAAATATAAATATATTCAATAACTAAGTCGGATCTAAATGAAACGATTATTACTAAATAATCACCAATAATAAAGCTAACGCCAATACAGCCAAAGCATGACTGATAACTGAATAATGTTGTATCCGAATTTTAACAAATATGTTAATTAACAAAGCAGCGCCTAAAAATACCATAAACATCAAATAAAATTGCGTCACCTTATCCTGTAAATTATGTACTGTAAAAAATCCAAAAAATTTAGCATACTTATCTGAACCTTCATTAAAAGTGTAAAAATGCTGCACTGTGGTTTGAGGAGCCAATAAAGCCAGTGGCTTGTCCGCTACCGTACCCTCCTTGCCCCAAGCAACAGCGGACAATTGCTCGCCACTAGGACTAAAGGTGGCGGCATCATAGGGCAAAGTAGCCCGCCAAGTGATACCCGGACCGTCTAGACCCATCATTACCCAGGCTTCTCCCAAACGTAAAGCCACTGCCGTAGCGCCTGTAACCGCCAAACTAACGTCATAAGACTGCTTGCCTTGTTTTATTTGCAAACTGCTATCGTAAATAACCGGCGCCAAAGGATTAACAGAACTATCCGCTAAGACCGGCGGCCGGGCTTGGCCAACTCCTACCGAACCATTAGTTTCCTTAGCGGGATTCGTTGGAATCGTTGACGGTGTGACTGATTGTTCGGGCAAGATTGCTGGCTTAACCGGTACTGTCGTTGTCACAGTATTAGGTTTAGTTATTTTAACTGGTTGCGCTGGGGTGTTGTTGGTTTTAGTTGGCAGAGGGGTGGTTTTAGGCGCCGTAACAATTTTACTGACAACAGGCTGTTTAAACGCAGCTGTATTACTTGGAGTTGCCGTGGACGAAAGCGGGTTGGTTGTAGCCAAAACCGAAGCTGGCTGGCCAAACATTTGCACCACTACGATACTATCTTCATTTTCAAATTGCCCGCGGGCAATGCCTACACCAATTTCCTGGTAACTGGCATTTACGATATTAGCCCGATGAGTCGGACTGCTTAGCCAGCCCTGCTCTACGTCCTCAGATGATTGATAATGTACCGCTAAATTTTCCCCAGCCAAACGATAATCATAACCGACCTTATCCAACCAATCCCAAGGCGTAACACCCGCCGGGCTGGTATGGGCAAAATACTGATTAGCCAGCATATCATTAGCTTTATCTTGCGCCGCCTGAGTTAATAAATTATTAACCTTAAGTTTAGTCAACCCTAAATTTATTCTAGTCTGATTGGTCAAATCAATGATATTTTGTTGTGTAATAGCGCTAGAATATAAACTAGAAGATGGTAATACCACTGGCAATACAATGGCCAACACTTTTAACGTGACCAAAAATACGCTATAGCAGACCAACCATTTATGATGCAATATCCGAGGCCGATGACTGTTCCCTTCATGGGGAATAAACCAATTCCTAAAATAATCCCAGCTTTTTTTGCCAGGCTTTTTTAAAACAGTCCAAACCAAAAGCATCTTTCTCTGTTGTGTCGGTTTATTATTATTGTCCGTAATTACTTGTCTAATTTTAGCCCACCAAGACATAGGCTGACTAATTAAATAATTAACGTATTATGATACTACATTTTACCTTCTCTGTCAAGCCTTGAATAATTATAACACGGATAAAAGAAACCTTTTATTCAAAGGTAAAAATAATTCACAAACAAGCTGGCTAATTTAATCTAAATTTAATTGCCTTTTTTAGAAAATATTATAATAACAGGCTATTTATAATTTTATGGATATATTTGCTGACCAGAATCGTCTTCTATAATAATAGCGTTAGTCGGACAAGATTTAGCCGTGGCCATTATAACCTGAACATCAACCGGTAAATTTTTTAAATCGGTCCATTCACTGTCGGCCTGACCGATAATTTTTTTAATAATCGCCTTTCCCTCTTCGTCTAATTCAAATACTTCTGGCAAGAGCGATACACAAGCGGCCGCGCTAATACAAAGATCCCGATCTACTCTAACTCGCATACTACTTAATCCGACTAGTTGAAACTGTCAGAGTAAAACAATAATGACCGGCCGGATGACTCCAACTAATATCCGATATATAACCTAAATTATTATTCACCGCATTAGCGCTTTCAAAATCGGCGCATAACTCAAAAGTAGAATCAGTTAATTTATTATAAACATAAGGCTGGCCGGTCAATGGATCCAAAGGTTGCCATTCATAATAACTTGGCGATTTTATTTCATTCAAGTTATCGGGCAAACTTGCCTGAGTAGCATTGTCATAATAATTTTGCACGGCATAAAACAGCTGCTGCAAATCACTAACTCGCCTTTGATCGCGAACTAATTTCTGTTGTTCCAATGGATTACCCGCCAGCGTAAAACCAAACGTTAAAATAGCCAACACCACTATTATATAAAACAATGCCTCCGCCTTATTAAAATTTTTTTTATAAACCTGGTTATTATTTAAAGGCGCGAGCAAGCAACGCCAATAATGCCAGCTTATCCAACCGCCAATTAACAATATTACCAATACCTTTAACAAAAAACGTCCAGTTAATTCACCACCAACAAAGTTAAAAACCAATGTTATGACATCAACGATCATAACAGCACTGGCCAAAAAAAGAGCCAAATAAATAATCACCCGCCGGGTCTTTGAAACAGCGCTAGTTAAACCTTTGACTAAATCGCGTTTAATTTTCCAACTCACCCAAAAATAAATTGGCGAGGCCACCAATAAAGCCGCCACCGACCAACGCAACGGTCCACCCACCTGACCTCTGCTGTTTACTACGGCATCCGGCCAATAATGATTAATGATCTGAAAAATAACGCCGCCGGCGCTTAAGGCGGTAATAGCTAAAGTAAAAAACAACAACAGGTAAAAAAATAAATCGCGACCGGTATTAATAGAATTATCTGTAGTATGGTCGGACATAGTATTATCAATAAAAAATTATTAAATTTACCAAGCTATTAGAATAGCGCCCAAACCCATTAGTACCGTGCCTATTACTATCCGGGTAGTTAAACTTTCACCTAAAAAAATAGCCGCCAGCACTACAGTAAAAACCAAAGACAACTTATCTATCGGACCTACTTTAGACGCCGCTCCAATTTTTAAAGCGTAAAAATAAAATAACCAAGAGACGGCCGTCGCCAAGCCCGATAAAAATAAAAACCACCAAGTCCGACCGCTTAAATTGCCTAATTCTCCCAACCGGCCCTGAAATAACACAACTAACCAAGCAAACACTAAAACAAATAAAGTGCGGATGGCGGTGGCTAAATTGGAACTAACGCCTTCAATACCTATCTTCGCCAAAATAGCGGTTAAGGCGGCAAAGACTGCGGAAAATAAAGCGGCAACAATCCAAGACATAAAATTTATAAACTAATCAAATCTAATAACCTCCCCCGGTTTAATAACCCGTGGCTGAGGCGGATTACTACCCGAAGAAGCTAAAACATCATAAGGACGTAGCGTTGTTTCGGTTGGGCTAACTGGCCTGACTGGTTTTTTAGCGGTTAAACCTCCCAACTGTCCTATCGTAGATTCAACCTGATTAGGCTTGTTTACCTTGGTCAACAACGCAGCCGCAGACAATTTAACCGAGTTAACTTTTGGCAAAGCGTCAGCTGTGGATAAATTATCGGTTTTTGTTTCATCGGGTACGGTTGGCAAACTAGGTGGCGGGTCGTCTTTGGGTTTATCCGCCGCCTTAACCACTAACGGCGGTTTGGGTTTGGGTATTAAACCCTGGCGAACCTTTTTCATATCATCTTTACAATAAATCGGCCTGATACCATCTGGTTTAAATGGCAATTGTAATTTACGGTGACAAACCCAACATTCTGCCTCAAACAATTCTTGACGTTCACTGGTTAAATTAAGCCTGGGCATCTGTTCGGCCGGCAGCTCGGTAATATTCTTCTCATACTTACTGTTCTTATAACGCATCTCTTCAGGATCCAAACTTTTGGACTCCTGTCCGGCTGTTTCTTTAAAAAGATCTTCTACTCCAGCCCAACGCAAAATTTTATCCTCTACCTGCTGACGTAATTTACCGTAACGTTCCCGCGACACGTTGATTATCTTATCCCGATTTTTGTTCTTAATTGCCACCGGCGGCAAGGTAACGGCACTAAACGGATCACTGGTCACACCATCAATCATCAGCTTAAGATAAATATGATACTTAGGCAAAGATACTAAATCCTCCTCAGTAAAAGTAGGGCCAAATTCCTTAGCCAAAAATTCCGCGTCTTCCGCCCCCACTCTAAACAATATCATCGTACCCACATTTCCAAACACGGCTGCCTTTACTACATCACCCAGTTGTTCAATGTACTGATGAGCAATAATAATATTTAAACGATATTTACGAGCTTCTGACAAAATATTGGCAAAACTTTCCGTGGCGAAATTTTGAAATTCATCAACATACAGAAAAAAATCCTGCCGCTCTTCTTCGGGCGTATCAATACGGCTCATAGCGGCCAGCTGCATTTTAGTTATCATCATAGCGCCCAATAAACCGGAATTATCCTCGCCGACACGACCCTTAGACAAGTTAAGCAATAAAATCTTGTGGCTATCCATTATTTCTCGCAAATCAATAGTGGAACGCGGCTGACCGACAATATTTCTAATAACCGAAGACGACAAAAATTGTCCAATTTTGTTCTGAATCGGCGAAATAGCTTCGGTGCGAAACTTTTCATTATAATTTTCATATTCATCTATCCAAAAGGAACGCACTACCGGATCGCTTACCTTTTCCAAAACTTTTTTGCGATAATACTTGTCCACCAAAATACGAGTAATGCCTAATAAGGTTGAATTGGGATACTCCAGCAAAGCTAAAATACAATTCCGTAAAATATACTCCAAACGCGGCCCCCACGAATCAGCCCAAATTTTTTTAAACACTCCAACTAAACCGGAGGCTACCAAATGTCTATATTTAGGATCAACCGATTCTAAAGGATTAAAAGCTACCGGATAATCAACGTCTGATGGGTTAAAATACACTACATCATTTACGCGATGTGATGGAATGATATCTAAAATTCCCTCTACCAAATCGCCGTGCGGATCCACCACCGCTACCCCATGACCGGCCCGAATATCATTAAAAATCATGTTCTCCTGCAACACAGATTTACCCATGCCGGTTTTACCGACAATATAAACATGCCGCCGCCGATCATCCAATTTAATACCAAACTTACGCATAATATTGCGAAAGTTGGTCTGGGCAAACACATTTATATCTTGGTTTTCCTCTGACATATCATTAATCAACAAAAGGTAAATTACCCGGCGGACCGTTCTTGGCTGAATAATCGTCCACTGCCACAGTCACGCCCACCTCATTGGTTCGCCGCAGAAAACCCGGCTGCCAAATTGGTAAAGCGAACGGCGGCTCAGCCTTCTTAAGCTCACTCTTCTTGACTAGGGGCGCCTTAACCCCAACCACTGGGAAGTGATACAAGGTGGCCAACTCCTCTGTGTTTAAAATAAAACCATGACCGTGACCTACATGATTATTACGTTGTTGATAAGCTCGCAATATACTTTGCTGTTTGTGATTAATACGAGACTGCTTAAGAAAATAGTTAGCTTTGGTGGTAAGTTTGGGCGATGGCCTAAAACCATTACGATCCAAAGAGTTAAATTGATTGATTGCCCCCAAAACCGCGCTAACCCCCCTACCCTTTAAAAACGTCTCGCGCCGTCCCCAATAAATTAAACGAAATTTGGTATACAAACCAACTTTGCTAATTTTATGTTCCATCGCTTCCAACACTTTTTTTTGGCCCGGCGTTAAATCTTTAGCCGTTTGTTCAATGGTTTTTTTATCTTCAATTTCACCCCACAATGGCAAAATAATTTCACCGATATAATCCAATATCTCCACAGGCAACTTAAAAAATAAATAATCAAAAAAACCAGCCGACTGATGATTGCCCTTAATTAAGGCCGCTATATCATGTTGAGCGTGCTGCTTCCAGGTATCATCCGTCGGGGTAAGCAACAACTGTAACCAAACATCCTCGTCCGGCTTAATTCTCCCTAAAACCTCCAACAAGGACGCCATAGTGTCCTTGTATTCCCGACTTAACTCATGTTCAAACTCGGGATAAGTTTTAATAGGGTAAGCATAAGGCTTTTGTTCTATAAACTCAGTGCCCCACAAATCATACTGCTCTGTATCAAATTCGGGCGATATTCTGTCAACATAATCCTCTACTTCGGTAATTTGCGCATCGGGATATTGGGCATAAACCGCCGCTTCCACCAAATCTCTAAAATCAGACTGCGTACGGATTAAAAACTGAACATAACCTCCCAAAGATACAATTTCAAAACTAAACTTGGGCGTGGCCATACCCTTAAACCATTTCTCAAACCACTTGGGTGGAGTATGGGTAGCGGCTATGGCCGAAAAAATCTGCTCCACCGCCTGAGGCGTCTGCTCAGTTGCTTTGGGCACATCTATAGCCAATAAGTGATAAGTCAAACTATGCTCATACTCATGCTGCTTATTGTGCAACCAAATATCGCCTGCCGCTTTAACCATCAGCCACAAAATTACCACCCAACCCCCATGACTAACCAACCACCAGGCAAAGAGCCATGGATTATCAGTCGGCACTGCACTGAAATCTATTATAAAATTCATGATTTTAATTTTGAACAGGTGTTGACGCCGTGTCGCTAACCGCCACATAGCGACCATCAGCTAGCTTTTGAAAAAGCTGGCGATTGGCCAAGGCCAACTGTATCGTACCCTTTTTAACAAACCGTCGTTTTAAAACCTCAGCCACCAAAGCCTCCAAACTAAGCGGGCCGTTAAGCCGTAGGATATCCTGCAAAACATCGGCCACCACTCCGGGCTGATAACCCCACTCCCGCAAGGCGTAAATCCCCCGACCGACTAAAACATACTTTTTGTCTAAAATTAATTCATTGTGCACGGTTGGAGCGTAAGCCACCTTGCTGTCAAATTTTTGCTCGTTTATCAGGCGCACAATTTCCCGAAAATGCAGCGGTTTACCAGCGCGTTTTAAAACCAAATAAATTTTGTCGTTCATGCGGCGCGGGGTAATGGTTTCCCAATGCGCCAAACCCCAATCGCCAAAGGGATTACGTCGCACCCGACGACTTATTTCCAACAAAGACAAAACTAAAGCGGAATCAGTTAATGGCCGTCCTAAAGGATCTGTTAAATTAGCTAAAATTAATTCACGCGCCAGATCAGCATCGGCTACCGGCTTAGCCCGAGCAGTTACTACATCCTCCGCTTTATCTACCAATAGTTGCAAATTTTCCGCGGCCGCGCTGCGCAAACGCCAGGCTGTCTCATAATCCAAACCAACTCCCTCCAATAAAACGACCAAGTCACTTAAAATCTCGTTAAGTAAAAACTCAATAGCCAAACCATTTAAACCTTTGCCGTATTCAGCCATTATCCGCTGAAACCTTTTCAGCGATACCACTCCCCCTTCTTTTTCCAGTATTTCCACCACCACATCCTTTAACAATTTAATAACCTGCTGAGCCGTTTGACTGTCTTTTAATTTTTGGATAGCTTGGCGCTCTATTTGCCGTATGCGTTCCCTGGTCACTTGAAAACTTTGTCCAATTTTTTCCAGCGTTTCCGGCTCTCCTCCCATTAAACCAAAACGCCGAATTAATACTTGTCGTTCTCGCTCTGATAAAATTTCCAATAAACGTTGCAAGGTTTCGGCTGGATTAAAGTCCAATAAATGACTAACCGCCTGTTCGGATATTATTTTTTCCAATATTGAAGAATTTTGCTGCGTTTCCATAAACAAACTGCCTTAATAAATTCTAATATTTAGTATATCATAAAAAAAGGATTGTGTCAAATAAATATATTAAACCTAATTTAATCAAAAAAAACAAGCGGCTGAACCGCTTGTTCTAAAAACCTAAACTAACCTAACGATTATTCTTAGTAAATCTTTGCCACTCCACCAATAAAGGTGAAGCTATAAAAATGGATGAATAAGTACCCACCGTTATACCAACCACTAAAGCCAAGGCAAAATATTTAATAGTATCCCCTCCTAAAAAGAATAAACTAAGCAACACCAACAAAGTAGTCAGAGAAGTATTTATAGAACGTGATAAAGTATCATTAACACTTTTGTTAACTGTTTCTTCAAAATCTTTAGTAGCGTGACGGAAAAGATTCTCACGAGTTCGATCAAACACTACAATGGTGTCGTGGACAGAAAAACCCAACACCGTTAATATGGCCGAAACAAACAAACTATCTATCTCCACACCCAGATAATGTCCCAGGACGGCAAAAACCCCAATCGTAATTAACAAATCGTGCACTAAGGCAATAATAGCCGACACGCCATACTTCCATGAGGAAACCGGTCGTGATACCTTACGAAAAGCCCAGGCAATATAACTAATTATAAAAAACAAAGACAAAACTATCGCCCATAAAGCCTGTGTCTTTAATTCGTCGCCAATGACCGGTCCAACCGATTCAAATCTTTTCTCAGTAACCGTGCCACCAGACGCGTCAGATAAAGACTTTATAACCTTATCCTTAGTCGCCTGATCAGATTCCTTAAAACGCAACAAAGCGTTTTGCTCAGCGCTGGGCTGAATACTGTAAGTACCCAAATTCAAAGAATCTACCGCCTGCTGCATTTTATCCAAAGCCGGACGATTATTGTTAAATTGCACCTCAAGCAAAGAACCACCGGTAAAATCAATGCCAAACCTTAAACCCCACAAAACCAAAGCTACTACTGCTCCTACTACCAAGACTCCAGAAAAAGTGTACCAAATTTTACGATGTTGAATTATCCTGATCATAAATCTTTAATTAGTCTGCTCTTTCCTGGTTGATCGATCGCCAAACAACCAACGCCAATTAAGCATAGGGCCGGTGGCCATCAACCGCAAAAAAGTACGCGTTACGGTAATAGCTGAGAACATACTTATTAAAATACCTAAAGCCAGCGTTACAGCAAAACCTTTAACTAAACTGGAGCCAAACCACATTAAAATACCAGCGGTAATTAAACTAGAAATATTGGAATCACGAATAGAAGTCCAGGCTCGTTTAAAACCTTCTTCAATCGCCTGCCCTATTGGTTTACCCAATCTTAATTCCTCACGTAAACGAGCAAAAATTAACACGTTGGCGTCTACTGCCATACCAATCGACAAAATAAAACCAGCGATACCAGCCAAAGTTAAAGTTACCGGCCAAATTTTAAAAACAGCAAAGTTTAGCAAGGTATAAATTGCTAACGCTCCAACCGCCAGTAAACCCGGCAGACGGTAGAATAGAATCATAAATAAGGCCACCAAAATTAAACCAAACAATCCTGCTACTAAACTCTTTTGAACAGAAGCCTGTCCTAAGCTGGCATCCACATTGGACTGATCAACCAAAGAAATAGGAACCGGCAAAGCACCGGAATTTAAACGCTGGGCCAACTGTTTTGCCTCGGGTAAGCTAAAGTTGCCGCTAATAACTGCCTGCCCGCCGGTGATGGCTTGCTGCACCGTCGGTACGCTAATCGGAGTGCCATCCAAAAAAATAGCTACTGGCTTACCGACATTACGGGAAGTTATATCCGAAAATAATTTTTTACCTTCATCATTAAAAGTTAGAGTAACTTGAGGCACGCCCGTACGTTGATCAAACTCTACCTGAGCCTTGGTTAATTGTTTACCCGACAATCCGGTATTCACCCATTGATCAGTCGGCTGAGCCGCCGCTTTAGTTTTTAACAAAATGTGACTAGCTGAAACCTCCTCACCCTTATCAGTCTGCTTATCTCCGGTTTTTTTAATAATATGGTAACCAAACTGAGTTTTTACCAAAGTTGGATAAATTTCATTCACCTTAAGCGACCACACAGCCTTTTCAAACTCCGGCACCATTACACCCTTGGCAAAATAACCTAAATCACCACCCTTGTTTTGGCTGCCTGAATCTTCCGAATACTGTTGAGCTAATTTGGCAAAATCACCACCAGCCCTAACTTGAGCCAATATCGTTTCAGCTTTTTTCTCCTGATCACTATTATACTTATCAATTTCCGCCGTATCAGTCGGTTGAATGACACCTGCTTCCTTAAATTCCAAAGTCGGAGTTTCCCCTATCAATTTAATGGCCTCTGCCACGTTTTTAACTCCCGGCAACTCCACTATCACCCGCCAATTATCACCCACCTTGTCAGTCTGCACTACCGGCTCGGACACGCCAAAATAATTAACCCGGCGTTCAATAACATCACGAACGCCTTGCAAAGCGTCTGGACGCTGCTCTGGTGATATATCCTTAACGTCAGCTTGATAAACCAAATGACTACCACCACGCAAATCCAAACCTAATTGCACATTATATCTGCTCCAAAAAGACGCCCCCGGTACCCACGACGGTAGACGAGGATAATCTATTAACCCGGCTAGCAATGCCAACACGACTATGCCGCTAAAGGTATACCAAATTTTTTTACGCGGTGTTAAATTTTTAAACAAAAATCTAAACAAAACCACAAAAGGCCACCAAATAAACCCCAAAGCAGAATTAAGAGAACTACCTATCTTTTTGAGAGACATGATTAATTAAAACACCAATAAAACCCATGTTAGACACGGGAAACATAAACACTATAGCAACCACTCTTAATTCTGACAAGGTCTGGCAAGAGTTTATAACAATCGGGTTTTACATAGATAGATAAATTTACTATAATTAAATACTTTGCCTAATAAACTACTAAGACACTACTATGACGGAAAAACTTGGACCACCGTATCAGCCCGAACAAAATATACCAGTCAATCAGATGGAACGAGAAAAATTTCTAATGGAACAGGGCCGACAGGAATTATTGCAACTGGGTATTAATCCAGACGATTACCAAAATTGGTTTAGCTTAATGCAAAAAGCTGACGCCCCCATGGGTCAAGCGTTGGCTGTGCTTCAATATCTAGACGGCGTTATTATTACACCAGCCGAGGCTAAGGAGGTTTGGTTGCAAATTAAACAAATTATAAATAACATTAACCTGGACAATTACAACGAAATTTCCGGCCGGGATATCTTAAGGGAAGTAAAATCTCTAACCGATGAACTAGTCCTTCTACTTGAAAATCTTTGCGCTAATGACTACCCTAAAGACCAAGCGCTATCTTTGCCGCCACGTTTGACAGAAATTAAAAATCGTCTACTGCAATTAAAAACCGCCTTCGGCGACCTGCCAGCTTATTTAGCTTTTCGTAAATACGGAATATACCAAGTGCCTAAATTAACTACTCCTGGCGTCAGTTGGTCTAGACAAATTTAATTATCCACTAGAAAAACCAACAAACTAAACGGTTAAAAAACCGCCAGCTTGTAACTCCCATAAAGTTTTATAAAGACCACCTTGTTTTTTGAGCAATTCATAGTGACTGCCAACCTCCTGAATTTGTCCTTGTCGTAGCACCACAATACGATCCATTTTCATAATAGTAGACAGACGGTGGGCTATCACAATAGTCGTTCGTCCGGCCATTAATTTTTCTAAAGCGTCCTGAATTAACGTTTCAACTTGAGAATCTAAACTGCTGGTTGCCTCATCTAACAATAAAAGAGGGGCGTTTTTTAATATAGCCCGGGCAATGGCCACGCGCTGACGTTCGCCACCAGACAATTTAACGCCCCGTTCGCCAACGTAAGTGTTATAACCATCAGTTAACCGTTCAATAAACTCCTCGCAATGCGCCTGTCGGGCCGCTTCCTTTACCTCGTCGTCACTAGCCGACCGTCGCCCATACCTTATATTTTCCAACAAAGTCCGGTGAAATAACATCGTATCTTGCGGCACCAAAGAAATTTGTCGGCGCAGTGATTCTTGAGTTACTTCCGCCGTATTTTGCCCGTCTATATATATACCTCCGGCGGTACAATCATAAAAACGGAATAATAAAGCGGCCAAGGTAGTCTTACCGGCTCCGCTCGGACCGACCAGACCAACTTTTTCCCCGGGCCGCACAAGCAAACTAAAATTCTTGATAACTTCAGACGAGCTGCCATAATTAAAACTGATGTTACGAAATTCCACCTGTCCGCGAGTAACGATCAACTCGCGCCGCGGTTGTTTATCTACTACGCTATGGGGCGTATTTAATATTTCCACCATTTCCTCAGCATCAGCTAAACTACGATAAGTCCGTCTGATAATACGGCCAAAGCCCCACAACTGACTAAAAACCTGCGTTATATAAGCCTGTACCAAAATAAAATCTCCCACCGTCACCAAACTCTTAAACCATAAAGTCAACCCATAATAAAAAACCATAAATTCTAAAGCAACCATAAAAAAAGCCTGCACTGCTTCAATAGTCGCGTCAAAATCCCAGCTTCTCTTAGATATTTTGAATTGTTTATTAGTAACATTAGCAAAAGACTCCGCCTCCTCGCCGACCGAAGTAAAAATTTTAAGATTCGCCTGGTTAGTAATAGTATCAGCTAAATAAGAAGTAACCTCAGTGTCCACCTGCGCCGCCGCTTCGTCCAATTTTAATTTACGTAAAGTTAAAGCGTAATTTATAAACAAATAAGCCACCAACCAAATAGCCATAATTAAGCCCACCCGCCAGTAATTAATAAATATCACCACCAACACAGCCAGCAAACTGATTGTGATTCTTAAAATATTCCAATACCAGGCGTCAGTAATATCTTCAAATCCTCTAATTAAACGCCCAACCTTACGCACCAAACCGCCCACAAACCGGTTTACAAAAAAACCAAACGAATGACCATGTAAATAATTAAAACAAGTATCCTGTAGATCGGCCATCACTTTCGGTTGAAAATAATTGTTGACAAAAGTGGCTATGCGATAGAACAGCCAGGCTAATAAATTTATTGCCAATATCACCAATAAAATACCCAACAATTTGTGAAAATCTGCCTGGTTGCCCAAGTGGCTAACACTTAAAACATTAACAAACTGTTTATAAAAAAGCGGCGTGGTAATATCGGCCAAAGAACCTAAAATTATGGCTGTAATAATAATCCAAAAACGCCCGCGGTAACGGCGCATATGCTGCCAAAATAATAAATAAGTCTGCCTGGTAATCGCCTTCATAAATCAAATTTACAATTATAATTAAACGCGCGCCAAAAACAATAAAACTGACCTTAACGCCAGCCACCCTATTATAGAAGACTGTAAATCAAGACAACTGTTACAATCAACACCAACCTAAAGATGATAAATCACGTCCTTACGCTCCACCACCACCGGCCAATGCTTTTGTCGGGCAATGCCGTATAAATCCTTATTAGGATTAAAACAAATTGGACGCTGTACCAAACTTAAAAATCCAGCATCGTTCTCCGTGTCGCCCACACCCACTGAACCTCGCAAAGACAGACCATATCGCTTAACATAATTATTTAATACTGCCTGCTTATTTTTAATCGGTAAAAATTTAACCTGACCGGTATAACGCCCATCTGTCACCTCAAATTCCATGCCATACACCGCGTCAAAATGCCAACTCCGATTGAACTCTTTGACAATCTCTATGGGCGAGCCGGAAATCGCCACCAATTTATGTGTAGGACGTAATTTTTTTATTAAATCGCGAGTAAACGTATAAACCCGATTCTTTTGTTTAGCTATTACCAGGCTAGCCACATGACGAATATCTTCTACTGATACGCCGGGAATGCGCTTCTCATACGCCCTAACCACGCCCATAATATAATCTTCATAACTTCCCCGCCTGTCCACCCAAGAAAAAAAATCTTTTTCCAGCTCTTTTCTAACAATTGGCGGAAAAACTCCGTACTTAACCAATTCCATTATCAACTCGCGCTGCAACGACGAACGAAAAATTGTGCCGTCGATATCAAAGACGGCCACCTTATTCTTTTTTATCTTTTTGGTGTACTTAACTGACATAAAAATTTTATATAATCTACCAAAGATTCAATAACGAATCAAGAACTGCAAACTAAAAACTCTTTAAAAACTTGGCTGTTGGCAATCTATAACTCGTGTCTCTTGTTTTTATATTCTTAAAACCAACCGCCGCTACTATCACATTGCGCCACTAAATAATGGCCTGCCGACTCGCGAGTTAAAACAAAATGGCGACCTTCACCGTCTTTAAACTTGGCCCGATGTTGGTACTTGGCTTGATGGAACAATTCCTCAGCCGCGCTTTGCAAATTATACAAATGATGCACACCCGCCTCATCACCCTCTACTTCTCTGCCTAAAATTAACAACATAATCACTTATTAATGACCGCCCGCCGCTTTTTTAGCGGCATTGCGGCGTTCAATATAAACAACCAACACTATCAACAAAATAGCGGTTATCCCCAAGGCGGCATACCAACCAACTACCTGATGATACTGGAACAAATAAATAATCACTTCCAAAATAAATTCAACCCCAAAAAATATGGCCACGCCGTTGGACACCCGGTACAAAGCTGTTTGCCAAGTAGCCAAGCGTCGCTTGCGTAACCAAATTACCAAACCTAAAAACAAAACAAACAGCGGTAAACTTAAATAGCTGTGCAGTAAGACGGTATTAAAAGCATATTGTTCCCAAGGACAACTATCACCTACGCTCAACAAATAACGCGCCTGATTACAAACTTGATAATGGGGATTAAATAAACGGTTTAAATCATATAACCCGCGCTGCCCCAAGCCTATTAAGGTAATTGCCAATAACAACGACAAAAAAACAGAACTCAAAGCTAAACGCTCCTTAGTTGGTTTATGGTGAACCTTATTGTGTCCCGACACATTAACAGGCTGTAAAACCGGCATAAAACTACCTTAAAATAAGCTGATTATATGATACTACAAAGATTCGATTTGATAAATAGATAAATGACCAAAAAATCTAAATCTTAAATACTAATATCTAACTAACGTCTAATAAATACCCAATGTCAAAATCCAAGTATCAAATTAATCCGCTAACTGGCAGGCAGTTAGTTCACCTTCATAACTTAAAGAGTGAAGGATAATACTACGGCAGATTCAAAGTATCAATTACTTAATTCGCTAACTTCTAGATTATAGATTCTAAACTTTAACTTCCTTCTATTCTCTCACAATCCTCTATGCCATATTCCCCCACTCTATTCCTAACCAAACTAAGCAAAACAGCTCCACTACCAGTTTGCTCACCAATAATATTAGCTATGCTTCGCACGTAAGTACCGGCTGAACAATTAATTTCTACTTGTAAAGAGTAAAATTTACTACTGACCAGATTATTTAATAATAATTGTTGCCAACGCGGCAATATTTCTGCTTGCCGCAAATTAGTCTTAAGCAAATTTAAGCGACGACTAATTAAATCAGCTAACTGTCTGGGCTTAAAACTACGCCAACCTAATAATTTGATGCTGTTAATATTTACCTCCTTAACTGGTCTGACTACTTGATCCAACTTATTGTGCAGCGCCCACCAAAATAAAGGATGCCCCTTAACTTTATAAGAGGAAAAGGGTGGCATTTCAAATTTAAAATTTCCCGCCAAACTTTTAAAATGTTCCTCAATTTTATTTCTGTCAAACGGTTTTCTTACCAATTGCGGCAGACCAAGGATATCATAACTGTCCGTGTTAAAACCAAACAGTATTTCCGCCTGATAAGTTTTACCAGTCTGCTGTAATTGAGCCTGCTGCCGTAATGCCTCACCTACCGCTATTACCATCACTCCCTCGGCTAGAGGATCTAGCCGACCGGTATAAGTCATTTTAACATTATTCCACTGGGGATAACTTTGTCGCCAAAAGCGCAAAGCCTGCAACGACGTATAACCCAATGGCTTATAAATCGGCACTATCGCCTTAACCATAGCTTCTTACTTATTAACCTGATTAACCGCCGAATCAAAATTTTGTTTTAACCCACACCATGGACAGTACCAATCCTCTTTATCAAGCGGCGCGTCACCAATAGTCCACCACTGTCTGCAAACGCTGCAGGAAAAATGCGTTAAATTTTCCGTAGATTTTTTACCCGATTGATGCATTTTACAAAGAATAAACCAACTTAAGGCACTCGCCCTCGTCCGGCAACAAATCAAGCTGTAGCGCCGCCGCCGGTTTAACCCAAACATAATCCTGGTCTTCGTCCTGTTTTAACCTTACATTAGGCCGACTAATCAAATTTATCCGGCAGATATGATAATTATAATCAAACTCCGGATAACGTACATAAACAGTTTGTAAAAATTCGGCTTGAACTGGATCTATTATTAAACTGGTTTCCTCCTCTATTTCCCGTTGTAAAGTTTACAACTGGTTTTCTCCTGGATACATTTTCCCGGCCGGCCAACACCACTTACCACCTTTAAATTTATCGTCATTACGTCGGAGCATTAATATTTCCTCGCCCTGCTGTATTAAGCAACTGACGACTTGAATTTTGGGTTTAAAATCCTCCGGCGGTTCTAAAAATTCCTGTTTTTATTATATTCCTAATTTTAACTATGACTTCTTTATTATAAGAATCAGTGACCTTGGCTAATTCGGTAAATTTAACCCATACTAACTGATAAATATTATCTTGATTCATCCTTTGTTTTTCCGGTCCGCCAATTATTGGTTCACCATCCGTAACATCTACCTGATAAAAATAATTATCTTGCCCTTCCTGCTTAATCATAAATAAAAAAATATAACCCTTAACCTCCAAACCCAACTCCTCTATCACCTCCCTGGCTAAAGCCCGCTCCTTAGTTTCACCTGCTTCCACCCCACCGCCGGGAAAAACATAATACACTACCCTAGACTTAACTCTTTTGATAAACAAAATCTGCTTATCTTTTATAATAACCGCCGAGACACGTATTCGTAAATTACTTAACATTTTTTAACAGATTCTATAAATTCTTTAACTGATTTAATAAAATCTTGCGACTGAGTAGCCAATTCTACCTCTAATTCATCCTTGCTAAACCATCTAACTTCAGCTACTTCTGTTTTATCTATTTTTATATCCTCTATCGCCTTATCTAATATTGCTCGAAAACTGCGAGTAAAATGAGTCCATTGTTCACCTCACCGTAAATATTTTGAACCGGGTATTAAATTCAAACCAGTTAAACCTAATTCCTCTTCCGCTTCTTTAATAATATTCTCTTCGTAAGTTTCATTAGCTGCTATCGTCCCGGATACTGCCGGCCCCCATTTACCCGGGTCATGGGTTTTACTAAAAGCCCGGCGAGCCAACAAAATATCTCCCCGACTGTTGGTAATCCATAACCCCGCTACACGATAAATATCATCACGGGTAATAAGATTTCTCTCCTTATAACCAATCACTTCATCTTGTTCGTTAACTATGAAAATTTTTTCTTTACTAGCAGAATTATTATTTACCATAAAATTTCAACCACCACTTTTTAAACCAGAGCATAGTCAGAGTGAAAATCATCAAAGCCGCCGCCAGTACAATGCTATTAAACCACGGTCGTTCCACCTTAATAGCTTGCCCAATAAACACTCACTGCCAAATAAGTAAACAAAATTAATAAATCACGTCTAAACGAACTGGTTACCCAGGTTTTATCCAACTCTACTCTTTTATTTCTTTGTTCAATAGCGCTGATCCTTTGTTCCAGATCCGGCATAAAATTATTCTACGAATTTATGTTTCAATTCTACCACGTCGCGATAAAGTACTACACCTAAAATATTATCCGATTGGTCGGTAATAGGCAAAGCTTGCAAACCATAATGCTTAAAAACACGATATGACTCCTTAAGTGTATTGTTAGGTTTTAAACTAATCACGTTTTTATCCATTATTTCCTGTAAAGTTAAACTGTCGTCCGCCAATAATATGTCCTTTAGACTAGCCACACCCAAGAGCTTGCTTCCTGCCTCCGTTACATAAATATACTTAACCACGTCCTTGTTTTTACTAACCTTAGGAAACTGTTCTTCCACCTGTGCCACGGTAACCGACTTGTTAAACTGAATGTAATCAAATGTAGACAAATTGACTATCTTGGTTTCCTGTTCCTGTAAAATTGCTTTAATTTTATCAGCATTAACTTTCTCTAATAAAGGAAATATCTGATCTACCCGTTCACTTGGCAAGGCCGACAGTACATCGGCGGCCTGGGCCGGCGTCATTTCGTTAATTAACTGAGCTACCCTCTCCTTCTTTAAGGAAGCTACTAATTCGCGCTGAACATTAGGTTCTATTTCCTCCAAAGTATCCGAGGCTAAAGCGGTTTCCAGTTCACCGAATAAAGTAGTTCTCTGTTTAGAATCCAACTCCTCCAAAATATCAGCCAAATCAACTGGATCTATTTCCTTAAGATGTTCTTTTAGAACTTTTAATTTAACATTCCCAGTAAAACTACTCAGATCTTCCGGCAAATGTTGAATATAAGTCCAGGAGATAATCTCTCGATCAAAACTTTCCTGAAAACGATGCCATAAGTTGGCTAACCATTTTAAATGCATGCGACTAAGAAACCCATAACGGCTAATGTCTACATCTGTAACATATAACCTGCCCCCAACTAAACGCATTTTTATATCATAAACCACCTCCACCTCCTTGTCTTCTGTATCTAAAACCTTTTTATCTAAAACATAATCTTTTAATAAAATCATTTCTGGTTGTAAATTTTTTTTATAAAACTCAGTGTCAGCTACCGCAACGTTTATTTGTTGGGCAGCTAAACTGCGTACCTGTCCCCACGGAACAATTAAATCAGTACGGCCAAAGGGACGAGCAACCAATAAATGAGTCACCTCGGGTAATTTATCATTCTCTTTAATAATCACATCACTAAGGCGTCCTATTTCTTTTTGTTGACAAAAAATCCTGGTATCCAAAATTTGGGTCAAGAAAAAACTCTGACCTAAATTATTAATTAACTCTGAATTAGAATATACAGTCTGACTATCCATAATTATTTCATCATAGTAATAAACTTAAAAATCATTATGGCAATAAGCAATAACAAATAAACCCGCAAACCAAATAAAGAAAATTTGATGAATGGTGTCATTTTAATACGCGGTTTTTGGTACTTATTATTAATTTCGGCTACCACCGCCCACCAACGACCAATAATTTTTTTAACTGTATTTTCCATAGCAATAACCGTTTAGTTAGTTAAACAAATTGGGGAACAAAGAACTTATCCCATATAAAGTGGATAATACTACTACTACCACTACTATACTTATGTTTACTATATTATCAAATAGGGTATTTTTAAACTTACCCATAGTCTTTTCGTCGTTAAGCAAAATTATTAAAAATACCAAAGCAGCTGGCAACAAAGTAGTGGAAAAAACCTGAACAAATAGAGTAATCAATACCAGTGGCGCGCCGGGAATTAAAACAACTATACCAGCCAATAGTAAATCAAAAAAGTAATAAGCGTAAAACCAAGGAGCTTCCTTAATTTTTTTATTCAAAGAGTGAGCCCAACCAAACACTTCGCCAAAAGCCCAAGACGAGGCCAACGAAATACAAATGGCTCCCAATAAACCAGCATCAAACAAACCAATAGCAACAAAAGTACCTAAGTAATTATTGATTGGCATTAGCTGATGCGCTGCCTGCGCCGCGTCGCTTATCTGTACACCTGGTAATAAGGTGCCGGTTACCACCACCAAAAACACCGCCACTACAACAGTAAAAATTGACCCGATCAAAGTATCCAAGCGGGCAAATTTAATGTCCTTTTCCTGCAAACCCTTATCCACTACAGAACTTTGCTGAAAAAACAACATCCAAGGTGCTATAGTTGTACCGATATTGGCCATTAACAAAAAGAATAAGGCATTGGTAAAACCGCCGGGCGGTAAATGTGGCACAAAACTATTATGAAAAATAGCGCCGATTGACGGATGAACCAAAAAGGCTGCTGGTATATAAATTAAGTTAACTACACAAAAAAGTAAGGCTGCCTTTTCCCAGGTCCAATAACGACCCGACAAGATCATGGCTCCCATTATCAACCAAGCAATTAACACCGTAATAAAAGCTGGCACGTGAAAAATGCTTAAAGCGGCCGTCATACCGATAAATTCCGTAATCATAGTTAACCAATCGGTTAACACCAAATCCAACAAAGAAAACCAGCCCCAAAAAGAACCAAAAGCATCAAAAATAGCCTCAGCATGCCCCCGCTTGGTCACGACACCCAAACGAACCGTCATTTCCTGAATAAAATATGCCACTGGCCCCAACAAAATTAAAAACCAAAGTAAATGTAAGCCATACTTGGCCCCCGTAGTGGTATAAGTAGTTATGCCCCCAGCGTCGTTGTCGGCCACCATAACAATAATGCCTGGGCCAGCAATAAGTAAAAATAAACGAATTGCCTTTACAACCCGACGATATTTATAAAATAATTTCGCCCAAAAATTCATAAACTAATTATTTAAATTGTCCGACAAACACCAAATAAAGAACGACATGTCCTTTATTCTTCTTAAATAAAGTCCTATAAATTATTACAACGAAGCAACCGCTTACCAACCAACTTAATAATTTAATCACTGTTTTATTTAGCTGACTCGGGTAAAAGGTCAGATCCCGTTGCAACACATCAATATTAACCACATCACATTATTTTAGCAACCCCTTGCCCCTAATTACGATGCTACCCCAATCTGGAACAATGCTATCGGCCAAATTAATAAATTCCTCAATAGCCTTAAGAACATCCAACTGACCTATCTGTTCTTTGCTAAACCAGCCAGCGCCCGGCACTTTTTTATCTGACAGCTGTGATGTGCCGTTTTTAATAACAACTACCAAGCTAATTACCTCCACCGTTATCTCAATACCACTGAAATTAACCTAACTGTTATGTTCAATAAATATTAACTGCTCAATAAGCTCTACTTCACAACTGGTTTTCTCCAAACCCTCACAACATACCTCCTCAACGCCTCACCAACATTAACCTTGCCGACCGTGAATTCTCATTTGCCATTAGCCACCGGTATTAAATGATCCACTCATTTTTACAAAAGTATTTTATTTGGTCCGTTCTTTATTAGGACTATAATAATTTGGATAACCTAAGCCCGACGACGATACTGTTTTTTAATCTGCCAATAAATACTTTCCGTACCTGGATCACGCTTCTGATTTTGACGCATTAATTTGGCTGGATATTTTTTAGCCACGGCCGTTAGTTTTTGCTTAATAATTTTTTCCGTGTCCAAATCTAACAACACGGCCATCTCAATAGCATAAATAAGTACATCAGCTAATTCACTTTTTATTTCAGTTAATTTCTTTTTATTCAATTTTACTTCCTACAATGGCAAATTTTTCCACTGAAATAATTCCAACAATTCCGCTCCTTCAATAATAATAGACTTAGCCACATCCGCCGGACGCAGATTATCCCAATGGCGGTCTTTAAGATGTTTAAACACTCTTTTTTCCAAATCTTTCATAAGTAATTATTTAATTATTTCTCCTTTTTTAAGAAAAAATCCATTAACTTTACCACTCCGTTACCTCTATCAGTTTATTGTTTAGCAGCCACTTCTATAATATACCAGTCTAGATCATTAAATCCACCATGTAAGAACTTCTATCCTTGTAAAAAGTTAAGGATCCACGAATTATATTATTATAATATTTCTAACCAAATATCTGCCAATACCATCAACCATCAACTAACTTATAAAAGTGGTCAAAAAACAACTATATCTGGGGCTGATGGTTTTAAGTAATTTTAACTTTTGCTCTATGAAATAAATTTTGGTTTGTCCATTACTGAAGGCCTTATTTTTCAACCTTCTTTCAACCGATAATAGTAAAAATACCCGATAAAACTCCAATGATAATTTTAAATCAGACACCCAGAACTCTATATTTTTTGCTGGCTTTATTTGCCATGACATTTTTTATATTTTTTCCCGCTGCCACAAGGACAAGGATCGTTACGGCCAACTTTGTGACCACTGGCATCACGCGGTTTTTCCACCGCCACCGTTTCCTGACTGGTTAAAGCTGAAGAAAAAACACTTTTCTGTTCTGCCATAGTTTTAGCCGGGCCTTGCTCAGTCATTTGAGACATCGGCGGAATAGTAGCCTCCTTGGCCATTTGCTGCACCACGGCCATTTTAAAAATATTATAAACTACCTCGTCCTGAATGGCGGCTAATAAATCCTTGAACATGCGAAAACCCTGGCGCTTGTATTCCACCAATGGATCACGTTGTCCATAACCCTGCAAACCAATACTGCCCCGCAAATAATCCATTGAGGTAAGATGCTGCACCCACAATCGGTCAATAGACCTAAGTAACAAAGTTTTTTCAGCTTCACGCATTATTTGTTCACTATCCTTGACACCCATAGCCCGCGCCTGAGTTTGTAATTGTCTTTCCAAAAGAGCGTATTGTTCTTTGGCCAAACCGACCAAATAATTTATTAACTTATCACGACTAGCCGCTTCCGGCGAAGTATTAACCCTCTCCCCTTCTAAATCTTCCAATTTTTTACGTATAGCCACTGGTACCGGCCAAATAGAATGCATCACTTCGTAAATCTTATTAATATCCCAGTCCTTGGTATTTTCCAAAGCCGTGTGAAAAGATACCACCTCGCTAATTTCCTTCTCTACCATTTCTAAGACCTGCTGTCTTAACAATAAAGGTTCCTCTTCCGCCGCTCGCAACACCTCAGCCCGACGTTTATAAATAGATTCACGTTGTTTATTTAAAACGTCGTCATATTCCACCAGGTGCTTGCGTATATCAAAGTTATGTCCTTCCACTTTTTTCTGCGCTGTTTCCAAAGACTTAGCCACCATTTTATTTTCAATTGGCACCTCGTCAGGCAAACCCAATTTTTGCATAATCTTACCCACCCGATCTGAACCAAAAATACGCATTAAATCGTCTTCCAACGACACATAAAATAAAGTTGAACCCGGATCGCCTTGACGACCGCTGCGGCCACGCAGCTGATTGTCTATACGCCTGGATTCGTGACGCTCTGTACCAATAACATGTAAACCGCCAACGGCTTTAACCTGAGCCGCTTCTTGGGGATCTGGCGGATTACCACCTAAAATAATATCCACACCGCGGCCGGCCATATTAGTCGCTAAAGTCACACTGCCCAAGCGCCCAGCCTGAGCAATAATCGCCGCCTCACGAGCGTGATTTTTGGCGTTTAAGACTTCATGCGGCACTCCGGCATGGGTTAATAACTCGGATAATAGTTCGTTCTTGGCTATAGATATGGTGCCCAACAATACCGGCTGTCCTTTAGCATGACGCTCCTTCACTTCTTGCACCACAGCGTTAAATTTAGCCAACTCGTTCTTATAAACCTTATCGGTTAAATCGCGACGAATCATTGGTTGGTTGGTTGGAATAGTAACCACTTCCAACTTATAAATTTTATGAAACTCTTCCGCTTCGGTAGCTGCGGTACCAGTCATACCAGCCAACTTTTCATACAATCTAAAATAATTTTGAAAAGTAATAGTAGCCAAAGTTAATGATTCGCACTGAATCTTCACGTTTTCTTTAGCTTCAATGGCCTGGTGTAAACCCTCGGAATATCGCCGACCAGGCATTAAGCGACCGGTAAACTCATCAACAATTATTACCTCACCGTCGCGCACTACATAATCCTTATCTCTCTTAAACAAAGCCTTGGCGCGCAAAGCCTGCTCCAAATGATGAATCATTTGGTAACTGCCTTGTTCGTAAAGATTGGCCACGCCCAACCATTTCTCTGCCTTGTTAATGCCATTCTCGGTATAAGTAGCGGCATGCATTTTTTCGTCAACTGTGTAATCCACATCTTGCGTCAAACCACTAACAAACTGGGCCACTTTATAATAAGTTTCCAACGCCTCCTCGGCCGGCGCGGAAATTATCAACGGCGTGCGCGCCTCATCTATTAAAATAGAGTCTACCTCGTCTACAATTGCGTAATGTAACGGCCGTTGCACCATATCACCCCTACGCCAAACCATATTATCTTTCAAATAATCAAAACCAAATTCGTTATTGGTGCCATAAGTTATATCGGCCTGATAAGCCTCCCGCCGCGGTACCACCCGCAAGTTATTAAATGAAGGGTCGTCGTGATTAACAGATGGATCATAAACATAAGCCACCTCGTGATTAATACAACCGACCGTTAAACCTAAACTTTCGTAAACTTTGGCCATCCAAATACAATCACGGCGAGCCAAATAATCGTTCACTGTTACCACGTGCACGCCCTTACCGGTTAAAGCGTTTAAATAAGTAGGCGCCGTAGCGGTTAAAGTTTTGCCTTCACCAGTACGCATTTCCGCTATTTGCCCACGATGCAACACAATACCGCCAATCAGCTGCACGTCAAAATGCCGCTGTCCCAACACACGACGGGCGGCTTCCCGAACAGTTGCAAAAGCGGTTGGTAAAATATCAGCCAAACTTTCACCTTTGTTTAAACGTTCCTTAAGTAAATTAGTCTGCCCGCGCAACTGATCATCGGACAGCGCGCGTATTGTTTCCTCTAAACCATTAATAACTTTCACCTCTTGCTGCAATTTGTTTACTACTCGCTCATTCGGATCACCAAATAATTTATTCAAAAATGACATAACTGATAATTGAAATTTAGTAGAGTAAAAACGGATAAACTATACTATTTTATAAAATAAAAATCAAGACTATCAGCAACTTATTTAAAATAACCCTAGGTTTGATTGACATTTACTCAAGCCTAGAATAAAACATTTATGAATAATTAATTTAATTCCTATTTACTCTAAAATATTTTATTGAGTCCGACTTTATTATAAAAAACCTAAACGTCAAACAAACTATTTTGATTCACAATAAAAATAACTAAAGTTAATAGCCTATAAGCTTGCTGGACGCTAAATAATCCGCTATATTACAACTGTTTTATTGATTTAATTTTATTCCAATGACCAATAAAAAAGTAACCGTTTGTTTGGTGCAAATGGCTATGACAACTAACCAGACCGCCAATCTAGCCAAAGCAAAAAAAATGATAAATCAAGCAGCCCAACAGGGCGCTAAAATTATTTGTTTACCTGAACTGTTTCACACTATTTACTTTCCTCAGTACCCAAACGCCAAGCGCGACGATTACGCTGAAACTATCCCCGGTGTTTCCACTCAAGCACTTTCACCTTTAGCCAAAAAACACCGAGCAGTAATTATAGTACCAATTTACGAACGAGACAAGCGGGGGCAATACCACAATTCCGCCGTGGTCATAAACGAACAAGGTAAACTACTACCGACTTACCACAAAATTCATATTCCGCAAGATCCGCTGTTTTGGGAAAAAAATTATTTTAAACCCGGCACTACCGGCTATAAAATTTACAAAACCAAATACGCCACTTTTGCCGTGTTAATTTGTTTTGACCAGTGGTTTCCCGAAGCGGCTCGGCTCGCCGCCCTGCAAGGTGCTGAGCTTATTTTTTACCCCACGGCCATTGGTTACATAATCGGCCATAAATCCCAAGACGGCGACTGGCACAACGCTTGGGAAACTGTTATGCGTGGACACGCTATAGCCAACGCTGTTCATATAGCGGCTGTTAACCGGGTGGGACGCGAAGACAAGCTTAATTTTTGGGGTCAGTCTTTTGTCTGTAACAGTTTTGGTAAAGTGATAAAAACCGCCGCGGCTAATAAAGAACAATTATTAATCAGCTCGCTTAATTTAGCGCATAACAAAAGAATTCAAGATGGCTGGGGTTTTAAACGGAACCGCCGACCCGATACCTACCGCTTGCTATATGTCCAATAATCCCCGGGAACAAAACTACCGCGTACCAGCTGAATGGGATAAACAATCCGCTACCTGGTTGGCTTGGCCATATGACACTATTACTTTCCCTCAGCGTGTGTCAGCTGTGGAAAAAATTTATTATCAAATAATAAAAGCTCTATCCGAACACGAACTAATTAAATTACTGGTGACTACCGAACAAGTTAAAGAAAAAGTGACAGAGCAACTGGAAGCTAACGGAGTTAACATAACCCAAATAAAATTTTACGTTACAGATTACGCCGACGTTTGGGTACGCGATTATGGCCCAACTTTTTTACTTAATCAACAAGGCAAACCGGCTTGGGTAAAATGGCGCTACAACGCTTACGGTAATAAATTTCCCGACTTGCTTAAAGATAATTTGGTATTTAATAATTTGACTGAACAAATTAAAGCCACTCTATTTACCGCTCCTTTGGTTATGGAAGGCGGCGCCATAGAACCCAACGGCCAGGGTCTAGTATTAACCACCGAACAATGTTTACTCTCACCATCCCGCAACCCAAACTTAACCCGCCAACAAACAGAACAACTATTAAAAGATTATTTAGGTGCCAATAAAATAATCTGGCTTAAACAAGGATTATATAATGACCACACCGACGGACACATAGACGAGGTGGCACGGTTTGTAAACCCCACTACCGTAGTGTTGGCCTGGACGGACAATATCAATAATCCCAACTACCAAAACTTGCGTGACAATTTAAATATTTTACAACAACAAAATACTTTAAGCGGCGAACCATTAAACATTATCAAATTGCCTCTGCCTGAAGTTTATTATGATAACAATCAGCTGGCTCCAGCTTCCTACGCCAATTTTTACCTGGCTAATAAAACGGTTCTAATACCGCAATTTGGCCAGGCAACTGATTTAACAGCCGCCAAAATAATAGCCGACTATTTTCCAAAACGGACAATAATCGGCTTAAACTGCCTTGATTTACTATATGGCGGCGGTGGTTTGCATTGTATAACCCAACCCGAGCCGGCTTAAACTTACCAACCAAATTTCTTACCCACCTCTTCCGCTGTTTCCCGCTTACGTACCACAGTCAGCACGCCATTTTGCGCCGTTACTTTCATAGGAGAAGACAACAGACAATGATAAGAAGACAAAGCGTCCTGATAAGCGCCCGTATCCAATATAGCCACATACAGTCTTGCCTCTTCGGCCAAATCATCCAAGCGGGGCAATAAAACATAATTACCGCCATTGGAATATCTGTCATCAGAATCACAGGACAAACCCGCCAACCAAGTACGCGTTAAATTCTTAGCGGTTAAATGATTAACCGGCACCACATGCCACTTTTGATGAATAGCCCAGGTATCCTTTAGGTCGTTCATAAAACTACCGTCAATAATATACCAATTCTTGGCTGTGCCGTGATTGATGGGTTTTTGCGTTAAAACACGGTAAATAGTCACCTGCGCCGGCGCTACTAAATAACTGCCCCATTCGCACAAAATATCCGGATGCGGCACACCAGCCTTATCTGACGCTTTTTGAATGGTTCGCACCACGCGCTTAACTATAGTTTCTACCTGGAAAAATGGCACTTTTTCGCGGGGCACAGGAAAACCACCACCGATATCTATCATATCCAAACTGGGATTTATCTTACGCAACTTAACATAAACTTCCATCGCCCGCTTAAGCGGATTAATCATATCCTCCTGATATTCAATTTGCGTGGAAGTGTGATAATGCAGCAGTTTAAGGTTACGAATACGCCCCAGTTCCAAAATATCGGCCGCTGATAAACCGAAACGGTTAATTTTTTTATCCCAGTGCGCGCGAATTCTTACATCAGAATCTAAACGAATGCCAACATCACCTTTAAAACCGTTGATAGTTTTGGCTTCCTGCAAATTCTCTATAATCGGTGTAATCTGCAAACCCTTTTCCCTGAGCTCGCCGATTAACGACAAATAATAATTGGTTTTGGGACCGTTACAGATAACCCGAATTTTAGTATTAAACTGCCCCTGTTCCCACAAACGTTTAACCAACCACAGCTCATTGGCGCTGGTTACTTCCAAATTACCCCCTTCAGAAATAATCGGCAGTACAAATTCCTTGTTCTGATTTACCTTCATGGGGTAATGATAAAAAAACTTACCCTTGTAATGATAGAATTTAATAACCCGGTTAAAAGTACTTATTAAATTAGCCAACCGCTTTTCTATTAAAAAAGGAAAAGCTATCTCCAACGGAGTGCCGAACTTTCTTATTAAATCCATTATATTGTATTGGTAATTGCCTTCCTTAACTACCAAATTACCATCGACGTTTATGTCAAAAAAATCAGTATTGACTTCTGGTCGGCCTAATTTCCAAAATTTACGATAATTTTTACCTTTGGCCATTTTAAATTTGTTCCTGGTTAAGCCTGCGCCGCTTCGGCTGACTTAATTTAGCCTTGGCTTTATTTAATAAGCGTTCTAACTTAGGCATAAGCAAATCAATAGCTTGGCGCGGACTACTGGCCGGTTGTTCCAAACGGATGTCCTTACCCGGTACTTCCACTAATACGTCAGCCTCATGAGTGTTTTTGCCTTTTTTATTTAACTTTAATTCTACTCGCACGCGCACAATACGACTCCAATAACGCTTTAACCGACCCATTTTAGTTTGGGTATACTGTTTAACGTCAGGAGTCAGCTTAAAATTTTTACCGCTGATGATTAAATCCATGGTTTTATAATTGACAACGCTTATTAATATAAAGAAAACTCAATTTTTTTGCAAATGACATTTTTTGGGCTAATCTTAGCTGTTTACTTGACTAACAAAACCAGTGACGATAAGGTAACTGACTAAAAGAATTCTCAAAACAGCTAATTAACATTAAAATAACAAATATGAGGCGTACCACTATGAGCGATCTATTAATTTTTTCTGGACGGGTATCCCTACCGTTAGCCGAAAAAATTTCTCAAGGATTTAATAATAAATTAAGCCCTTTAGAAATTAAAAACTTCGCCGACGGAGAAATTTGGTTAAAATATAATACCAACTTAAGAGGCAAAACGGTATTTATTATCCAATCAACCAATCCTCCGGCTGACAACTTAATGGAACTACTAATTGCCCTGGACGCGGCTAAACGCGCATCAGCTAAACAAGTAATAGCTGTAATCCCCTACTTTGGCTATGCTCGTCAAGATAGAAAAGATCAACCCCGGGTATCAATAACGGCAAAATTAATCGCCAATCTATTAACTAAGGCCGGCGCGGATAAAGTTATTGCCCTAGATCTTCATGCCAACCAAATTCAGGGCTTCTTTGATATCCCTTTTGATAATCTATTTGCCTCCAGCATCCTAATACCTTATTGGCGTAAATTAGAAATCCCCAATTTGGCAATAGTGGCGCCCGATATGGGAGCCAGTAAATCCGCCAGTTATTGGGCCAAAAAATTACACGCCGACCTTATAGTAATTGACAAACGTCGCGAACAACACAACCAATCGCATATTATCAATATAATCGGTAATCCTAACGGCAAAAATTTACTAATAGTAGACGACATTATTGATACGGCCGGAACATTCGCCGGAGCGGTTGAAGCTCTAGTTAAGGCCGGCGCTGGTGATATCTACGCCAGTTTTGTTCATCCGGTATTATCAAACTTAGCTTACGACAAACTAAAAAGGATAACCGACCAAAATTGGATAAAAAAAATCACTGTAACAGACTCTATACCTCTGCCACAAAATTTCATCAATATCTCCTCACTAGAAATAATAAGCGTGGCGCCGTTATTGGCAGAAGCGATTCGCCGCGTTTATAATAATGAAAGCATCAGCTCTCTGTTTGACCAAGAAGAAATGAAAAAATAATTCACCCCTGCTCAAGCTGTCCTACTTCACTGTGGGCCACCTTGATTTATTGCCAGTCAGACTGATTAAAATCCTAAATACCTTATCTCTTCTTGTAATTGAAAACCGAATTTATCGCGCACTTGCTGTTTGATATAAGAAATCATCATTATTACCTGCTCGGCCGTACCGCCGCCGCAATTAACCAAATAATTAGCGTGGTCAACCGATACCTGAATACTGCCTATCGTTTTACCTTTTAGTCCAGCGCGATCAATTAACCAACTGGCTGGCAATTGCCCCGCCTTAATAAACTGCTCCAACTTTTCCTCGCCGGCAAATTTTTGGCGCAGCTCAGCCGGATCGGTAATTAAAACATTGGCAAAAATACAACCAGACGACGGTAAATTATAAGGCTGTCCTTGCCTGACCTGCCAATATTTTTGCATCAACTGACGACTAACCTCACTATTCCCTTTATCCAAAATAAATTCCACCTCCAAAATAATATCGTCGTTATGTTTAAACACTGAATCGCGATAAGCAAACCCGCACTTAGCACCCGCCAACTTTATCATTTTATCGTTGCGAAATACTGTAACGCTTTTTACCCAATCGCCAATAAACCCCCGCGCTAGTTGGGGCAAACCGACATTGCCATAAACAGCGCCGCCGACTGTACCAGGCACCCCCACTAACGGTTCCAAACCGGCCAAACCAACCGCTACCACTTGCTGCACTAAACTGCCCAAGTTAACCCCCGCGGCCGCGATAACAGACTGTCCTTTAATTATCACCTTGCTATCTTTAACTTTTATTACCAACCCATCTACACCCTGATCACTTATCAATACATTAGTACCACCACCCAATACAACTGCCTTAAGTTCCAATTCATTAGCCGTTTGCAGAGCTTTAACTAACGAGGTTATATTATTGGCCACAAAAAAATAATGCGCCGGTCCACCAATTTTAAAATTGGTATATTTCGACAACGGTTCGTTAACTAATACTCCGTCACCTAAATTACGCTTAAGCTCAGAAGCAATATCGAACATATAAGCATTATAAAAGATAAAACAATAACCTCAAATATGAAAACCTAAATGACCAAGCAATTACTAAATGACAAATGGCCTAATTCTACCTTTGAATTTTGTTATTAATTTGATATTAGGAATTAATACTTTGACCTTAGTAATTTATTTTCCCTAATCTTAGCGGAAATTATAGATTATTCCACCTTAACTATTGACAAAAAAGCTTAATGGATGTATGATGAATAGTTAAAAATTTAATAGTTTTGGTTTGGCCGGGTCGTGCTTGTCCCAAGCTTTACCTAAAACCAAAGGTGTTTACCTTGGTACCAAGTTTACAGGCACATAAAACAGCAACCCTTTAACAGTTATTAACAGTCAGACGAGTCGTGCGAAGGAGTCGCGTTATAGTTATAACTGATTGTTTAAATCTGGTATCTAGGCAAACACCTTTTTAAATTAACCAGTCCTACCGACCCCGACTAGTTTCGCCGGATTTCTTATCACAAAATATAATCATTCTGATTGTGTTCTGTGATAAAAAATCCCTCCAAAATAACTTCCCTAGGAAGAGATTTATCTCTTCCTCCCACCCCAACTTACGAACCATTCGCCAGTTGAGGCGGAACCTTAACAACTATTTATCTTAACCAACTTGGAGGGGAGACAAAATTAACCGGGCCGGTTTGTGGCTGGTGTTACTAGCCCTTATCCGGAAGTCAGTTAATTAGAGATGGTGGTCTACGGACCAAAACTATCTCACCAGTTCTCCTCCAGATTGATTAGGATAAATAGTTATACCCAAACACCCAAAATTACTTTGGGTGTTTTTATTACTGACGTATTTCAATAATTTATTTATATCTTCCCCCTTACTGGTATTCGCATTCTCATATTTACGTAACCTCAGTCTCAACATCCTCTTCATGCCGTCGTCAAACTTAAAGCTTGATAATAGCTTTATTACTTCCCCTGTGATGCATTAATACTCAGGCCAATGTTACGTAATGGCTGAGGATTCAGAGTTGCAAGGGCCGCCCTCTACTCCAGCCGTCGCCATAGCCCGCCACGCAAAACACAAACACTACCAAATTATAACTAACCTTAAATAGTAAATATAACCTATTGTTTTTTACTTAAACTCACTGCCATTCATTAAACCGAATTTTTTAATTAATTCCTCCCCCACCCTCCAAACGTCCCCCGCCCCCATAGTAATAACCAAATCATTACGTTTAACAGTACTTATTAAATATTCCGCCGCCTGCTCAATAGTTGGCTGATAAGTAACTTTAATATTATTCTTATGTAATTCAGCCACCAAATCGGCTGTACTGACTCCGCCCGTTTGTTCCCGCGCCGAACCATAAATATCCAGCGCTATCACCTCATCGGCTCCCGCAAAAGCCCGACCAAAATCACTAAGCAGAGCCTTGGTACGGCTAAAAGTGTGCGGATGAAAAACCACCCGAATATTCTTATAAGGATAAAACGCCCGCGCTGCCTTAAGCGTAGCTATTATCTCGCCTGGATGATGGGCATAATCGTCTACTAGACTAACGCCGTTGGTTAGCTTACCTTTGTCCTCAAACCGACGAACTGTGCCATCAAAACTAATCAACGCCTGCCGAATAGTCTCCAGCTCCACGCCCAATCGCTTAGCCGCCGCCATAGCCGCCAAGGCGTTCAACACATTGTGTCCGCCGACTAAACGGAAATAAAAAGTCCCCAAATACTCCTGACCTTCATTTACCGAAAAATGCCAACGACCATCCTCCAACCACATTCGTTGCATACGCCAATAGCCGCTAGTCAGTCCATAAGTTGTTAACTGCTCCGGTTTAAGCCCGGCTTGAGCAATGGCCTGTTTAACCTTGGGGTCATCATAGCAAGCCACGATAAATCCAGCGGCGGGCAACTTTTTTAAAAACTGAACAAAAGCGTCTTGATAATCCTGCGGCGTAGGGAAAAAATCAGGATGATCCCAATCAATACTGGTTAAAATAATCCCCTGCGGTGAATATTGTTGAAATTTATTCTGATATTCATCCGCTTCAAAAACAAACCAATCGCCGCTACCCGACAAAGCGTTGCCTTGCCAAGTCCTGACCATGGAACCAACCAGAGCCGACGGATACAAATTAGCGGTTTGTAAAATATGCGCCAACAAAGCTGTGGTAGTGGTTTTACCATGGCTACCGATTACAGCCAAACCCTTCTTAGCGTTTACCAATTCGGCCAACGCTTGAGCGTAGGTAAGCACCGGGATTTTTTTGTTTAAGGCGGCTCTCACTTCTACCTGCTCTTCGTTATAAGCCGAAGAATGGATAACTAAATCAATCGGCCGGTTTAAATGGTCCGCTGTAAAACCTTCCCAACATTCCAGTCCAGCCTTATGCAAAACCTCATCAGTAAAAAATTTTTCTGTTGTGTCGCTGCCCCAGACCTCTTTGCCTTGCGCCTTTAATAGCTGCGCCAGGCCGGTCATACCCACCCCTTTTAAACCAATGCAATATATTCGGTTAGCTTTATCTATAAAAGACATAATAAATATAAATAAACTTTAATTCCTAATTTCTAAATCTTAGATAGTTTCTGCAATAACAAAAGTCAAATCAATGACTAAAATTTAAAATAATTTATTTGACGCTATATAATTTATCTGTCAGTTAACGAATTAATTTGGCATTTGAATTTTACCATTGGATATTTATTGGATAGTAAAGTTTAAAAATTAGAATTTTATTTTTATTACCCTTTCCACCTCATTTGCTATCTTGACCGCTCCGCCGGTATTTATCAAATTATGCAAATTAAAACCCAACTTACGACGACTTGCTTCATCATCCAACAGTTGACTTAAGGTAGCAACCAACCGCTCTCCGGTCAAGTCGGACTGCTTAATGACCAAACCGGCCTGAGCCTGGCTGACCGCTTGGGCGTTGTCCAGCTGATGACTATCCGGCAAGGGCACTACCAGCACCGCCTTAGCCAAAGCGGCAGCTTCGGATAAAAAACCCATGCCGGCCCGGCTAACCACCACATCAGCCAACTGTAATACCGGACCAATCTTATTTAATAAATCATAACGATAATAACCTGGCTGCGCCCCCGCGCCCTTTTTAGTTAAACCGGTAATATGAACCAATTGCCCCAATTTAATCAATTGAGGCAGCTGGCGCGCGACCAAATCGTTTAAAAATTGAGAACCTGTGCCGCCGCCAAAAATTGCCACCGTTGGCTTATCGGCTAAACCTAATTGTTTAAGCGTTTCCGTCCGATCAAATGATTCAGTAAAAACGCGCCGTACCGCGTTACCGGTTAAAACCGCTTTATGGCGGGGAAAATGATTAAGCGAACCGGCTAAAGTTACAGTAATAAGGCTAGCCACTGGCGTTAATAATTTATTAGCTAAACCCGGACGTACGTCTTGCTGGTGTATCATAACTGGTATACCCAATAACCAAGCGGCCCAACCCACTGGCACAGCCACAAAACCACCAGCAGTTAACACTATATCCGGCCGCCACTTTAGTAAACGAACAAAGGCCTGAACAAAGCCAGCGCCTACTTTAAATAAATCAAGCAAATTATTAAAACTTAGATAACGCCTTAATTTTCCAGCGCTGATTGTTTGCCAGGTAAAACCGGCGGCGATAACTAATTGTTTTTCTGGACCATATCTGGTGCCCCACCAGACCAATTGGCAACTATGTCGACTTTGTAATTCCTCGACTACGGCTAACAAAGGAGTAACCGAGCCTAAAGTACCGCCGCCGCAAGCTAGTACTTTCATATTTTTTGCGGCAGCTTGGACTGCCGGGAAACATTAATAATAATACCAATACCCACCAAAGCTGTTATTAAAGCCGTACCACCAGACGATACGAAAGGCAAGGGTACGCCAGTTAAGGGCAATAAATTAAGCATAGAAGCTATATTGATACAGCTTTGCCAACCCAGCCATACTAAAATACCGCTTACCAAATAACGCCCAAAATCGTCCGGAGCATAGCGCGCAATGCGAAAACCGCGCCATAAAATAAAACCTATCAAAGAAATAAATAAAGTGGTAAAAATAAAACCCATTTCTTCGGCGATAATGGCAAAAATTGAATCCCCCGTTACCTCAGGTAAATAAGCGTGCTTTTGCCGCGAATAACCCAAACCCACCCCCAACCAACCACCCGAACCAACGGCCAACAAAGCCTGATTGATATGATAACCAATACCCTGGGGATCTAACTCTGGATGAAGAAAAACTGTTAAGCGCGCCGCTCGATAAGGTTCTATTTTAATTAACAACCAGCCTAACAAACCGCCGCCGAAAATTAAAGTTATTAATTGACTAATATCAGCGCCGGCTACCAAATAAGTAAAAAAAGCGCTAACGGCTATAACGGAGGTGGTGCCCAAATCTTTCTGCAGCATAACTAAACCCAAAACCAAGCCCACCGTCATCACAAAGGGCAATAATCCCTGATTAAAACTTTTTACTTCCACCCGGCGCGTTTCCAACCAAGCAGCCAGGTATAACAAAAAAGTCAACTTAACGAATTCACTGGGCTGCAAAGACTGACCGAATAAATGAATCCAACGGCGAGCGCCGCCATAAGCAAAACCAACCCCTGGCACAAACACCAAAAATAGTAATATCAAAGAAACCACTAGTGCCGGCAAAGCCAACCTCTTTAATTTTTGGTAATTAAACCGGCTGAACCACCAACATAACAACAGACCCGGCAGGACACCGTACAAAATTTGCCGCTTAATATAATAATAACTGTCGCCAAACTTGGTAAAACCTAAAACCGACGAAGCCGAGGCTAAAAAAATTAAACCAAAAACTAACAGCAAACCAACTGCTGCGATAAAAACATAATCTGGTTTATCTACTGCGATTATTGATTTGCTTTTCATAAACAAATTTATTTTAAAGCACGTACCGCCGCGACAAAACGCTGGCCGCGGTCAAATTCATGCTTAAATAAACCAAAACTGGCCGCGGCCGGGGATAATATTACTATTCCCTTGCTAGGCGCCCACCGCGCTGCTATCCGAACGGCCTGAACCATATTACACGCCCGCTTAAACCGCACCCGAGACGGCAATAGCTTTACCAGTTTATCAGTCGCGCTGCCTGGCAACAAGACTACTTTTACATTTTGTTGGGCAATCAAACTGGCTAAACCGCCATAAGGCAAAGACTTATCCTGGCCGCCGGCTATTAAAACTATAGGCTGACCGCTTAAGGCGCGCAAAGCCGCTTCGGTAGCTACTGGAGCTGTAGCTGTAGTATCGTTATAAAATCGCCGGCCGTGCCATACCCGTATCTGCTGCAAACGATCATGCAAACCTTTAAATTGTGGCAAAGTGGTACGAATTTTGCTTATTGATACGCCGAACAAGCAAGCGCCGCTGACTGCCGCCAAAACATTAGCTAAATTATGCTCACCAGGCAAATTTAATTCGGTTACCTTTATAACTTTCTGCGGTTTTTTACCAGACTGCCAATAAATAACTCCGTGATTGCAATAAGCGCCCCTTACCGGCCGCTTTAAAGAAAACCAATAAACCCGCCCTTTGGCCTGTTGTAACAAACGGCGACTGGGTAAATTATCATAATTAAGCACCAAATTGTCTTCAGCCCGTTGACCGATAAAAATACCTACCTTGGCTGAAATATAATCGTTCATAGAACGATAACGATTAAGATGATCCGGCAACAAATTAGTAATAATCGCTTGAGCTAATCGTAAACCCTGTTCACGCACCAACTCCAACTGCCAACTGGATAACTCCAACACCACCGGCGTGGTAGGCTTAAGCTGATCCAGCACTTTAAACAACAAATTATCTTTGATATTGCCGGCTACCACGGTTTTAGGCCAGGTTGATTTTAATAACTGACCAAGCAGACTAGCGGTAGTTGATTTACCCTTGCTTCCAGTAACGGCAATTAAACGACGACTAGGACAAAGTTTTAAAAATAAAGTAACCTCGTTTTCTATTTTTATTCCCTGCCGCCTAGCTTGTTTAAGCAAAGCCAGGTCGCGCGGCACACCGGGATTCTGCACTATCAAATCGCACTCCTTAAGCAAACTTAAAGGGTGCCGACCCAAAACATATTTAATCGGCTGTCCAGTTAACTTAAACAAGCTGTCTTTTAATTCCCGTCGAGTTTTTAAATCGCTCACTGTTACTTTGGCCCCTTGCTTGAGCAGCCACTGCGTTACCGCCAAACCACCGCCCTGCACACCCAAACCCAACACCAACACACGCAAATTTTTAAAATCAGCTCGTTGCATAAACGAAAATTTCGTTAAAAACCCTTATCCAACAGGGCAATGATTAAACCCAACACCGCTGTTACGCCGCTAACCACCCAGAACCGCATAACGATTTTGGTTTCCGGCCAACCTTTGGCTTCTAAATGATGGTGCAATGGCGCTGATAAAAACACCTTACGTCCCCGAATTTTTTTGGACAGCACCTGAATAATAACCGAAGCCGACTCCAACATAAAAATAAAACAAATAACCGGCAGCAACAAAGCGCTATTGGTTAGCATAGCCACAATACCCAAAGTGACACCTAATGACATAGCGCCAGTATCACCCATCATAAACCGGGCTGGATTAATATTGAACCATAAAAAAGCCAGCAAACTACCAACTATCGCCCCACAAAAAGTGGCTAAATCATATTTACCCTGCAAAAAAGCAATGGCACCAAAAGCGCCAAATGAGGCTAATAGCGTACCGCCAGCCAAACCGTCTAAACCATCAGTTTCATTAACTGAAAAAGAAGTGGCTACGATAATGAATATAAAAATGGGTATATACCACCAACCAACGGTATAATTACCCAAGAAAGGTACGTGAAAAACGTCCCAACCTAATTTAAAATAAAACCACCAAGCCCCCACCAAAGCAATAATCGTATAAATAAGCAAACGATGTGTCATACTTAAACCACCGCCTTTGGGACCCAGACCTTTAACGTTTAACCAGTCGTCAGCTAATCCTACGATAGCCGATGCGACCAGCGCGCCCAAAGGCAGCAGAGTTTCGCTGCGGGTTAAAAAATTCAACGGCCAGCCAAACCAAGTCTCGAAATACCAAAAAAACAATGCCAACACCAATACCGTCAACCAAATTAACAAACCGCCCATGGTCGGCGTGCCGTTCTTGTGTTTATGCAAAGCCGACATAATTGGAGCGCTTTGTGAATCCCTAATTTTTTTACCCAGGTGATAATGATACAAAAAATGCGTTAACGCCGGAGTAGCTAATAAAGCCACCACGAAAGAAATAGTGGTTAACAACAAAACCTCAAACACGGCGCTATGATACATAAAACTAAGTATTAATCCAAACCAATAAAACCACCAACCACCACCAACCAAAAGTTAAAACTACTCCACTCCACAACCACAACTGTTTAAGCAGTAAAGTCTTGCGGCCTAAAGTATAAGCCAGTAAGGTATTTAACAAAGCCGTGACCGTGGCTAAAGCGGCTGGTAAATATAACCAAGCTGGATTGTCCAACCAATTGGGCCCTAACGACACTGAATATCTAAGAACACTTAATTCCGCTTGTGACGGCAAACGCCGCCACAACCACCACCAGCTCAAAACTACGAAAAGAACCATTAAACTAACCGGCAACCAAACTAAACGTTGCCGCCAAAAAGAACGCCACGATTCGCGGCGCCACTGCCAAATCCGCCATTTACCCTTAAGTTTAAACATTACCTTTAATTGTAGCTATTTCTCTAAAAAAATTCAAAAACGAACACCGGAAATTATCAAAGTAACTTATCCGCTCATTCCTTATAAATTAGCTTTCTTAGTCCCCTCTCAAATCTTAAGGCTATTCTACTGTCTCCTCTTTTATAACCACCTCTTTCACTTTGGCTAGTTTTTTTTGCAGTTCTTTTTTTAAATATAAATTAACAGTTAGCCCGGCTAAAGGGCAACCTGCGCAAGCGCCACTTAGTTTTATAATCACCCGGCCCCACCGGGGTTGCCAACCAACTAAACTTAAGCCACCACCATGTCCCACTAAATAAGGACTGACCTTTTTCAAAACCCCACGGATGGCAGATAAATCTCCGTCCTTTCCCATAATTTAAGTAGCTGAAACTATAATCATAACCGACGCGCCTTGTTCCACTTGGCCATTATTCCAATCATGAACTGCCCGTTCCAGCAGATCAACGGTGTAACGGTAACTTTGTCCATAACGTGTACCTGGGTCGTTGGTTATAAACTCATTACCGTCAAATCCTTTAAGCACCAACATGTGATAAATTGGACCAGGAAAATGAAAATGGGGATTATTAAGCAGGCGGCCGGCCGTAGGCAATAAAACTAATTGCTTATTCTTTATAGCTTGTCGGGCGTGTGTTGCGTCAAACGGTTCTACTTGAGCAAATAAACCATAATATTCTTTAATTATTTCTGCGACCTGTTGAGCCGTGGTGTCCTCATAAAAACCTTTTTCCCGTTTTTCCCAAGCAACTAATTTTAAAATTTCTGAATTGGCATAATCAGCCGCTAAAACAGAACTATGATTACCCTTAAAATACTCGGCCGCCATTAACATAGCCGCTTCCTCGCATGATTCCTGATAAGGCAAACCCCAATCACTAAAAGGCGCCTGAGTGGTAAACGGCACAGGCAAAATTGTTATGGCGTGTTCTGTAATCGGTTTTGATTCTTCGGCGTTAACTTTTAAATTTGTCTGGCTGGCCATACTACTTTCAGTTTCTGTTTTTTTATCGGCAACTTGTTTATTATCCGTCAGCGGGTTCGGAACAGTCCGACCGCTTTTTACCACACCGTCCTGGTCAATGATGTCTGAAAAATTGTTTTGCTGGAAAAACAAAACAACCGCGCCAACCCCAATAACCAAAATAATAAATAACCAAAGACGCTTCATTATTTATTGGGACAAAATTACTTGTAATAATTCAGGAAACTCTTCCGTACCCATATCTTTAAAAATATAATGGCCACGCTGTTTAAGCTCTATAACTTCACCACCCAAGGCCTGTTGATAAATAAGCAAACTGACTTTGCCGTCCGGCCGTTCATTATCAGAAGTAGATATTATTATTTTATTTATCCACTCTTTAATTGTCGGATTATCAACCTTATATTTTTCAAATTCTTCTTTAAATTTTTGATAATCTGGCGCCCAGGGATCAGGCATAAGCGGCGCTGCGGTCGGAAGACCATTAGCTATCAACTGCCTCTTTAACCAGGGCAACCAATGCTTATCGTAAGTTCTGGTGACCGGATCCATTGCCTGTTCGGTATTAAAAGGACAACCGTGGATTACAAGACCATCATTGTTTGACATATCTTTTAGCTAAGTTAACTATATACCCTATCTTAGCAACGACCCTTTTGCACTACAAGCCAACTAAACTCTTGACTTAGGTGAATGATTAATTTATAATAATCTAGCTGCTATAAAGTAGCTCACTTTTTTGATAGTAATTTATTATTAGTTATGGCTCATACAAAAGCTGGCGGCTCCACAAGCCTGGGTCGCGATTCCGAAAGTAAACGTTTAGGCGTTAAGTTATTTGCCGGACAAACAGCGCGCGCTGGTATGGTATTGGTCCGGCAGCGCGGCAATCGCTTTTTTGCCGGCGTAGGCGTTAAACAAGGCAGCGACGATACTTTGTTTGCTTCACGCACTGGTGTTATTAAATTTTATCAACGCTGGCGCAAGAGTTTTACCGGCAAACTGAAATTAGCCCGTTATGTTTCAGTAATACCTCAGGAAAAGTAAAATCTCCTTTCTAAACACTCTGCTATAAGTAGAGTGTTTTTGCTTTTATTAACCAAACTTTAAGATTAAACAAAAACGTCCCTTGTTACCTTTTTGCCACTATACTATTCACTATACTATTATTGTATTCTCATATTTAACATAGCAAATATATCTGCTATCAAAGCTTCAAGACCGTGTTAGGGAGCGGAAGTGGTGACCCGGGTTAAACGAGCGCGTGTTTGCGGTCGCTTAGCATAGCGCGAGTACCGGTCTAGCAGCAAAAGATAAAAATAACTATGGTTTTAAAACACCCCAACAGACTAAACTGTTGAGGTGTTGGTAAAATACTAATTATCAAATAAAACTTATCTATTATTTTAACTGCGTCTTGCAGGCGCCCACAAAATCCCTAAACAACGGATGCGGACGCAAAGGACGCGATTTAAACTCCGGATGAAATTGCACGCCGATAAACCAAGGATGGTCCTTTAATTCCACTATTTCCACCAGCTTACCGTCGGGTGAGGTTCCGGAAATAATTAAACCAATTTTTTCCAGCTTAAACCGGTAACTATTATTAAATTCATAACGGTGGCGATGCCGTTCGGAAATATCACTCCGCCCATAAGCCTCATAAGCTTTGCTACCTTTAACCAAATGGCAATCCCAAGCTCCTAAACGCATAGTTGCGCCATAATCACGTTTAAGCATTTTTTTCTCTTGATCGGGCATAATATGTATAACTGGATACTTAGTCTTGGGATTAATCTCCGTAGAATTAGCTCCACTTAAACCAGCTAAATTACGCGCCACCTCCACAGTGGCTAATTGCATACCATAACATAAACCAAAATAAGGCAGCTTATTCTCCCGCGCGTAACGAATGGCGCTTATAATACCCTCCGTACCTCGGCTGCCGAAACCGCCCGGCACCACCAAGCCAGCTACACCTTTTAATAATTTGTCTGGACCTTCCACTTCTATTTTATCAGAATCCACCCAAATTAACTTAGGTTTTACACCATGATGCCAACCGGCGTGTTTTAACGACTCAATCACTGAAACATAAACATCGGACAACACATAATCACCGGTGGCAAAATATTTACCGACTACAGCAATCGGCACTTCCTGACTAACTACCTTTACTCGCTGCGCCAAACCCTGCCATTCCACTAAATCTTGCTGTTTTGGTTTAAGATGAATACGTTTTAAAATTTTATCGGCAAATTTCTGCTCATCAAATTTTATAGCCACGTCATACACCGAATCTAAATCCGGATTAGAAATAATATCGTCGTCATCCATGTTGCAAAACATGGCCAGCCGCTCCTTACGTTTACGATCCAGCGGCTTTTCCGCCCGGGCCACCAAAAAATCCGGCTGAATACCCATGTTATTCAAAATACGCACCGAAGTTTGTACTGGTTTAGACTTCATTTCACCCACGGTTGGCGGGGTTGGCAAATAAGCAATATGAATTTGCAACACGCTGTCTTTGCTGCGCAACTTCATAATGCGGGACGATTCATAATAAAAAACGTTCTGATACTCGCCTGCCGTACCGCCCAGTTCTATAACCACTATATCGGCTCGCGATTTGCGCCCTGCTTCCTTAATCCGATTAATAATTTCGTCACACAAATGCGGAATAGCTTCCACATCTTCACCCTCATAACCAAACGACCGTTCCCGATCAATCACTGTCTTATACACCTGTCCCATAGTAATAAAATTATCGCGTGACAACGGTTGATCTAAAAAACGTTCATAAGTACCGATATCCTGATCCGTTTCCACTCCATCATCGCAAACAAAAACCTCGCCATGTTCGGTTGGCCGAATCGTACCGGCATCAACGTTTAAGTAATTCTCGCACTTAACTGGACAAACCCGGTAACCCTTGCTTTGCAGCAATTTAGCAATAGAAGCGGCCGAAATTCCTTTGCCCACCGAAGACATAACACCGCCTGATATAAAAATATATTTAGTCTTAGGCATAAAATTAATTATCAAGCGTAATATTGATAGTCATAATTATAGGATTTAAACCTGTTAATTTAATCTCCAAAGGATGCTCGCCCAATGACTTAAGTTGATGTAAATTATTGAACTCCTGTCCAGTCAAATTAACTTTAAATTGTTCTTTAATTGCCTGAACTATTTCATCGGGTGTAATCGCCCGATATAATTTTCCAGTTGTTGCCGCTTTAGCGCTCAACTTTAAAACACGTCCTGCTAATTTTTGCCGCCATTGTTCGGCTATTTGTTGTCTTCTAATAGTTTTATTTTGTTCCGCCGCTTGCCGCTGTTTAGCTTGAAAAATATTTTTAGAATCAGCGCGCTCAGCTAAATGGTGGGGCAATAAATAATTCAAAGCGTAGCCATCGCTTACCTCTTTAACCTGATCGCGCTTGCCTAAACCGCCGACATCTTTAAGCAACAAAACCTTCATATCACACTAACGATTTAACAATTGCAAAGCCCTCTCTAGTTGTGTATCTTTGCCCGTTACTAAATCTTTAGGATTTTCTGTCACTTCAATGTCGGGTATTAAACCGTTTTTATCTATTGATCGATCTTTGGGCGTATACCATTTGGCAATAGTTAATTTAATAGCCGAACCATCAGGAAAATCCTGCAAATTCTGCACCGAACCCTTACCAAAAGTCTTTTCGCCTACTACTGTGGCCAAACCATAATCCTGCAAAGCACCGGTTACAATTTCCGCCGCCGATGCCGAACCGCCATTAACCAATACGACTGTAGGTATTTGCGACAATTCTCCCAAACCACTACTGGGATACGGTTTATCTGGAGCTTTAGGCGCTTTTTCTATCACCACTGTGCCTTGCTTAATCCAGTGACTAGCCACAGCCACACCCTGATCCAAATAACCGCCTGGATTATTACGCAAATCAAAAATTATTCCCTTGGGCCCTTGAGCCGCCAACTTACGCCAGGCCTCCTTAAACAAAGCATTGCTATTGTTAGAAAACTGAACCAATTTAATATAAGCCACTTGGTTACCATTGGGTAACTTTTTCATTTCACTATCCACTATCTTAAGCACTATTTTGTCGCGGGTTATTTCCAATTCTTGAGGCACGCTCTGTTTAACCGGTTGAACTAATAATTTAACCTTAGTCCCGCGCTGACCGCGAATCATATTGACTGCCTTATCAACAGCCATACCAGTAGTATCTGTATTATCAATGGCTAGTATACGATCGCCCGATTTAATACCCGCCCGCTCCGCCGGTGTGCCCGGCAAAGGAGCCACAATTACTAAATTACCATCTTTCACACCGATTTCAGCGCCAATGCCATCAAAGCTGCCAGTTAATTCATCGCCAAAATCTTTGGCAGTTTGCGGATCCATAAATACCGAATAAGGATCGTTTAAACCGGCTACCATACCTTCAATGGCACCGTAAAAAAGCTTGGTGTCACTGATTGATCGATTGACATAATTATCGTGTACAAATTTCCAAACCTGCCAAAATAAAGAAAAATCCACGTCATGCGATAAATAAAACGGGGGAGCCTGATCAACATTGGATACGCTACCGCTAACTAAAGAACGATTATCTGTTCGTGGTTGCGCTACCACATAGCCCAAGACAAAGGCCGCTAAAATAAAAACTACCACCAGCGTCGGTGGCACAGGCCGCTTAAAGCGGTTCAACCAATCCCTCCTAAATAAAAAAGACAACTTCTCCCTCATTGACTAAAAAATTATTCCGTCAAACAACTCCTGCTTAGTTTAGCATGCCCCCTAACTCAGGTCAAAGTTACAAACGACTAAGTTTAGCCCCCAAGGCAGCCAACCGTTCATCCAACTTCTCATAGCCCCGATCAAGCACTTCCACATCGTTAAGTAATGTTTCTCCTTCAGCTATTAAACCGGCAATCAACAAAGTTGCCCCAGCGCGTAAATCTAAAGAACGAATTTCCCGACCATACAAGGGTGTAGGCCCGTTAATAATTACCCGATGTGGATCGGCTATCAGTGCGTTGGCTCCCATTTTTACTAATTCAGCAATATGATTCATACGACCTTCATACAAGGGATCATGAATCAAGGAACTACCCGAGGCTTGGGTAGCCAAAACTGTAAAAGGAGCCTGCAGATCAGTGGGAAAACCCGGGTAAGGCAAGGCTTGCAATTTGCTAAACGGTTTAAGCTGGCGGCTGGCCCGCACCGTTAAAACATCACCCACCAAAGAATAATCCACACCCATCTCCTTTAATTTAAACAAAACTATAGCCAAATGATCAGACCGCACCGGACGTAACGATATTTCACCGCGCCCCACCGCACCTAAAACCGCCCAAGTGCCAGCCTCTACCGGATCGGGAATTACCGTATGACTAGCGCCGCCTAATTCTACCACACCCTCAATGATCAAATGATGCGTACCGACGCCGGATATTTTAGCGCCTAACTTAATTAAAAAATCACATAAATCTTGCACGTGCGGTTCAGCCGCAGCCAAATCAATAACAGTAACACCGTCAGCCAACACGGCGGCCATAATTATATTTTCCGTGGCGGTAACGGAAAATTCCGGCAACACCACATGGGCACCATGTAACTTTTTAGCTTGCAATAAATAAGCGTCGTTGTGCTGACTAACTTCAGCCCCCAACTGTTGTAAACCAACCAAATGAGCGCCCAATGGCCGATTACCAATTATACAACCGCCTGGCTCAGGCAAAGCTACCTCGCCCAAACGGGCCAACAGAGGACCAAACATTAAAACCGACGACCGCATGCTCTTAACCAGCTTGCGATCCAAACTTTGTGCTGTTACCTCCCTGGCCTGCAAGCTAACTGTGCTACCTTGGCGCTCCACCACTACGCCTAAACCTTTAAGCAAACTTAACATTTTATCAACATCGGAAATTTGTGGCACGTTTTTTATTTCTACCGGCTGGCGGGTTAGCAAACAAGCCGCCAAAATAGGTGTCACGGCATTTTTGGCTCCAGGTATGTTTATTTGACCATATAAAGTATGGCCGCCTTCTATCAAAAGTGATCCCATGTTACAATTACTAAGCTGATATTATTACCTAGCTAGTTTAACCTATTAGCGGCAAACCCTCAACTTAAAGCTTACTATGAACTTATTTTGGCGACGTTTTGTTTATCTTAACTTTTTTGGCGTCTTTTTTATAACTGCCTTTTTGCTGTTATTTTACCTGCAGGGTTATCGTTATAATTCAGCCAACCATCGGGTGGAAAAAACCGGAGCCATTATGGCAGACAGCTTGCCCACTCAGGCTCATATTTATTTAAACGACCAATTATACAATGAGCAAACGCCGGTCACTATCCAAAGTCTGACACCACAAGACTACAACGTTAGATTGCAAATAGACGGCTTTCAAACTTGGCAAAAAAAATTGACCGTTCAGGGTTCTAAAGTGACTTTTACCGGCCAGGTTCGCCTATGGCCTAAAAATTACCAGGCGGAAACTATAACCACCGGTCAAATAAATCAATCTTTGCTGTCACCTAATAAAGAAAATCTGCTTTATCAAATAAACAACGGTTTATCCGCCGGCTTGTGGTTATTAAACTTAAGTAGCGGACAAGCCGCTTTATTAACCCGGCCAGCCGCTGTCAGCTTTAAATACTTAGAATGGTCGCCGTCCAGCAGACAAATTTTAACTTTACAAAACGATTCCTCCCAGAAAAATTGGAAAATTTTTAACATTAGTGATAACTCCTGGCATAATCTTACCTTACCCAGCGATCTTAAACCCTTAAAAATGCACTGGGGCGACAGCGAAAATCAGCTTTACTTTTCCACAGACCAAGAAGTTTATTCTTTTAATGTCAGTAACAATTCCTATAGTCTTATTTGGCGTGAACCGGTTAAAGATTTCCGGCTGCACGATGGCCTTATTTTTGCTCTTAGCCTAAATAATGCGCCCGCCTTATCCTTAAAAACCTTGGACATTAACAACCTTAAGGTAATGTTGTTCGCTAATCCACCTACTTTATCAACCAATGTGGACTTTGGGGAAGCCTGTGACACTTGGTTGCCCTTATTGGACCAGGACCGTCACACTTTGTATTTACTGCATTCACCGCTAACCGAACTTAATCCCATTCGCCAACTACCCGAAGTTACGGCTTTGGATTGGTACCAGGAAAAAAACCAACTGCTGCTGACCAACAACTTTGAAATTTGGAACTACCAAATTAAAGAAGACCGACTAAGCTTACTACTACGTTTGGCCTCGCCTTTTACTTTAAGCCGTTACTTTAACAACGAACCGTACCTGATTGTAGCCTCGGCCAACGAATTATGGGCCATGGAACTAGATACACGTGACACCCAGCAACGCTGGCTGCTCTCTACTTTTAAAAAACCTATTCAAAATTTGTATTTTGACGGCAGCAACCGTCATATAATAGTAAAAACCGACGATGGTCTGTTCCGTTTTATCGTTAATCCTAACGAGCCTAACGTAAACCGGCGGCTAATAAGTTGGCCTTAAGCAGCGAGTCAAAAGTTCCAGCGTCTATCCATTCGCCTTGAACAATATCAACTGATAATTCGCCACGCTGCAAATACCAATTATGTAAATCAGTTATTTCCAATTCGCCGCGCGACGATGGTTTAAGCTGCTTGGCCACCTCCACTACCCGATTGTCATAAATATATAAACCGGTTATGGCATAATTGGATAAAAACTCACGGGGCTTTTCTTGTATTTGCACCGCCCGCTGCTGCTGGTCAAACTTTACCACGCCAAATCGTTCCGGATCTGACACTTCTTTGGCAAAAATATGACCACCGACGGTAAAAGACTTAATAACCTGACTAAAATCATCCTGGAAAATGTTGTCACCCAAAATCATAGTCACGCTGTCGGAACCGATAAAATCAGCGCCGATCACAAAAGCCTGCGACAAACCCTCCGGTTTATCTTGAATTTCGTAAGTAAATTTAGCGCCGAACTGACGACCCGAACCCAAGAGATGCAAAAAATCACCAGCGTGATCCGGCGACACAATAATCAAAATATCCTTAATGCCCGCTTTTAACAGAGTGCCCAGCGGGTACATTATCATAGGTTTATTATAAATTGGCAGCAATTGCTTGCTAGTAACCGTCGTTAACGGACGCAAACGGGTTCCTTCACCACCGGCCAAAATTATACCTTTCATATAATTTATTTTAAATAATCCGGCACCGCTTCTTGCCAGGTTCTAAGTTGCGGGAATTTAGTGTTTAATAAAATAGCCCGCTGTGGCCGTACCACCTTATCAGCATACTCGTCTGAAGTTATAGGCACAAGCGGCGTAGTAATTCCCTTAAGACGAAAAACCTCCCGCGCCACTTCGTACCAGGTTGTTACTGATTCGTTGACTAAATGATAAACACCTGGAGCGTAATCATTCAACAACAACTTAGCTACCGCTTTAGCTAAGTCTACCGTATAAGTAAGCTTGCCAAACTGGTCGTTAACTACCTTAACTGCCGGCTGTTCTTGGGCTAGTTGTAAAATCATATCAATAAAATTTTTGCCCCGCGGTTTGCCCCGCTGCGGCGTCTGACCATATAACCAGGACGTGCGCACTAAATAACCCTTACTATAATTTAAAACAAACTTTTCCCCCGCCGCTTTGGTTTTCCCGTAATTATTAAGTGGACTAACCAGCGCCATTTCGTCATAACCAGAGTCAGCTCGTCCGTCAAATACATATTCCGTAGAAAAATGTACTAATCGAGCACCCACCTGACTAGCGGCAGCCACTATAAACTTAACCGCCTCGCTATTAAGTAACTGGGCAATTGTTGGATTAACTTCCGCACCAGCCACATCGGTATAACCAGTGGCATTAATAATAAACTGAGGAGACAACTCCCTAATTTTAGACAACACCGCCGCCTCAGCAGTTACATCTAGCTCTTCCTTGTCCCACAAAGTAAGCTTAACCGACCCGGCAAACTCCTTAGCCAAATCACTACCTAGCATTCCCCGAGCGCCTAAAATTAAAACCTTCTGCTGAGACAGCATAATCATTTTTTACGCCAACTTTTGGCGTCACGTTTATTATATTTAGCTAACACTTGGCCCAACCTATCAAACAAATCCTCGTCCAATGAATTAGCCAAGGCTAAAATAGTAAACAAAACATTACCTAATTCACCTCCTAAATCAGCCGGCTGCTCTGTACTCTTTTTGGGTTTGGGACCAAAACGGTGATTTATTTCCCGCGCCAATTCTCCCACCTCCTCAACCAACCGAGCTAACTGGGCATGTACCGGCCAATACCCCTCCTGGTACTGATTAATCCACCGATCAACCAAGCGCTGGCTGTCTTTAATGGTTAAGTTGGACTTGTTTTTTGAATTCTTCATAATCTTTAATATAATCTTGGCGGGTGACGTCGTAATTGGTGGACGACAAAGCCACTAACACACTGTCCGGAGAAAAATTCTTAAAATGATGCCAAACATAAGTGCCTACATATATAGCGTCACCGACCGTCATTTCAATTTCCCGCTGACCTTGTCCATCAGCATCTATAACTGCCGTCAACGAACCTTGATAACAAATAAAACACTCTTTTTCCTGCCTGTGACTGTGAGATCCGGTTGGCTGCTTAGCCTTAACTATGGCATAAACACGTTTTATTGAAAAATCCAACAACTGCTCCGTAACTTCCAAAGGTATTAAACTAAAACGGGCATCACTATGAACTGGCAATTTGAATTGTTTAAAAAGACCCATATTATTTAAGATGCTGGTTAATTTCAGACTGACGCGTTTGTAACTTATCAACCCAAGCCTGATTATTCAAATACCAACGAACTGTTTCCTTAATCGCTTCGGCAAACTGATACTTGGGCCGCCAACCGAGTTCACGTTCTATTTTTGAAGCGTCAATGGCGTAACGCCGATCATGTCCTGGTCGATCAGCCACAAAAGTAATCAATTCTTCCGGCTGTTTAAGTTCCTGTAAAATAATCTTAGCTATATTCAAATTAGACATCTCGTTATGACCGCCGATATTATATACCTCGCCCGGCCGACCGCGCTGTAACATTAAATCAATAGCCGAACAATGATCTTGCACATACAACCAATCGCGTACATTTTGACCGTCCCCGTACAAAGGTAACTTTTCTCCTCGGCTGGCGCGCATAATAAAAAAAGGAATCAATTTTTCCGGAAACTGATAAGGACCATAGTTGTTGGAACAGTGACTTACCACCACTGGTAAAGCAAAAGTTTTCCAAGCCGCCCGACATAACAAATCACCACCCGCTTTAGCCGCAGCATAAGGCACGTTAGGTTGAAACGGCGTATCTTCGGTAAAATACTTATTGTCACCTAGTTGCAAAGAACCATATACTTCGTCCGTAGAAATTTGCACCATTTTGGATACCTTAAATTCCCGGACCGCGTCCAATAAATTCTGCACGCCCCAAACATTAGTAATAACAAATTCTTTAGCGCCTAAATGAATACTACGATCAACGTGCGTCTCCGCGGCAAAATTAACCACGGCCTCAATGCCTTGAGCCATCACTTCCTTAACCTGATTAATATCGGCGATATCCCCGCGCACAAAACTATAACGGGGATCAGCCGCCACCTCGCTTAAATTATCCAAATTGCCGGCATAAGTTAATTTATCAAAATTAACCACTTGGTAGTCCGGATACTTAGCTAAAATATAATGAATAAAATTGGAACCGATAAACCCGGCACCGCCGGTAACGAGAATTTTCATAGTTTAAGAAAATTTGATTAATTGACTAATTTTTTCCGCCAACTGACCAGCTTGGTCAGGCAAATAATCGCCTTGCGGCCAAGATGGTAATCCGTCACCAACTTGACGGGGAATAATATGAATATGGGTATGATTAACCACCTGTCCAGCCGCCGCGCCATTGTTCACTGTTAAATTAAAACCGTCACTACCCGTACCGGCTAGCACGCTCCGCGCCACGGTTTGCGCAAATTTAAACAAACCGGCCACTACCTCAGGCGGCGTAACCGCCAAACTGTCCCAGTGGCCTTTGGGTATTACCAAAGTATGCCCCGGCCGAACTGGATTAATGTCTAAAAAAGCCAGATAATCAGGTGTTTGCGCAACTAAGTGACACGGTATTTGTTGATTGATAATTTTACAAAAAATACAATCCATAAATATATAAAATATCCGACTAAAAAATTTACTGTCAAAATTACTAACAGACTTAATTTAATACAACATTAATTCTTGGCGCAAACCAGCTAGATATTTTTCCGCGCCAGCAATGTCAGTTTCCTCCGGCGACCAGTCAGCCAACACTTTATGACTGGCCGGATACCATGGTCCTTCGGTTACTAAATAAACAGCTGTATCCGATTCCAGCGCTATGAAAGTATGCCAAGTATTGGGTTCTATTTCCAAAACATAAGGCGCCTGACCGGCGCTTAAAACAATATTGGTCATTACCCGACCGTCTTCGGCAAACTCCACTACCGCTAATTCGCCTTTCAACAACACCACCACCTCTACCTTATCTGGCGTAGTGTGCTTATGCGGCCTTAAATAAGAATCCGGCTGAATAATATTTAACAAACGATGCACTTTGTCCGTGTTAGCTTCATGAAAAGTGTATAAACTGCGACGGCGAGAAGAATTTTTTGCCGCAGCCGCCATGGTGGTTATCAATTCTTCAGTAATTAATTTAAAACCCATAAATTTTGTTTAGAAATGCCTTATTAACCAAACAATTATAATTATAACAGACAATAAAATGAAGCTGTATCTTAACCATCGATTACTAACCGACTCACCCCGGCCAATAAACCAAGCCACTAGAGCTAACACCAAAATAAGGTTAAGGTCAAGATATAAACTAACCAATCCTGGCCGCAGTAATTCTAACAACCATAATAACCACCAAGCCGCCAACAAACCCCGTCCGGCTGATAATAAACCGGCTTGAAAAAATTTTAAAGAATTATTCTTGTTGATCATAACCTCTATCGCTTATTATTGCTTTAACCTCCAATTTAAAAACCAAGGCCGTCTGGTTATATCGGCTTGAGCCCGATAAATAACTAAATTAGATTTGTCTAAATCCGGCACTGACAACAAAAAACGCCAATAATAATCCGTCCCCACAAATCCTAACTGGCTGACTGTAACTTTATAAACTAGTCTGCCACCGGCAACCGGCTTAATCTCTACCGGTAACTTAAGGTAATTCCAACCAGCTCCCACTCTGGCTAAAATAGCCATAGCTGGACTGTCTTGATTAACCGTCAAACTTAAACTAACTGTCTCGGTTCGAGGCGGCAGTCGAACGTCTAAATAAACCGGCTCTTGTTCCAAGTGTATGCCATACAACTCTTTGCTTACCCGCCCCTCTGGCAACAATATACCTAAGCCAGCCGTACGCTTGGTTAAATCCGATTGATAAACCAAAACTTTAGTCGCTAAAACAGCTTGTCCGGCCACATAACCAATTAATAAAACAGGTATCAACCATTCCAGGTGTCTTAACCATTTCATAATTTATTCCAACTAAAGCGATACAAAGTAAAACCGTCCCACGTTTCGGGCAAGGGAGTCAAGGTTAACCCGCGTGCCGACAAACGATCTTGCTGTAAATTCAATAATTGCTGCTCAGTCCAGGTCGGATGAAACCAATAGACCGACACGCCCGACCTTAATAAATTAACAATAGCGCTTAAATCGTCAGCCGTTTGCGCTTCAAACATTACCCGTCTTTCCGGCCAAAAAAATTTATCTGTCCGCCCGCTAACAATAACGCTGTTAGGTTCAGTTAACTGCCTCACCTGCTGACTGACAGTGGCAAACCTTTTAATATTATTTCTAATCTTAAACAGACCCTCATCTCCCTGCCACAATACCAACCAGGCAGATAAACCTGCATAAATCAATAAAATTACCAACGCAACATAACGCCGCCGATCATTCAGCCAATTACCCAACACTTTGGCCGCAGGCCAAAGCAATAAAATCTGCGCCGGCAACCAATAACGGACATAAGAAGTACCAATGGTTACCGATTGTTGATCTGGATTATCATAAAACAGCCAACTGCCATATAAAATAACCAACCAGCCGGCAGCCAGCCAGCTGATAATAACCAAAATCCTTTCCTCTTGACTAGCTGTTTGATTGCTCCGCCACCAACTAAGCCAGCCGGCGGCTACCAAGATAAACCACCACCACTGCAATTTAATCAGATACTGACCCACACTCCACAAAATCGTATGGGGATGAAACCCAAACGGCAGTATTAACTGGCCAAGCAAAGAAACCGACGTACCAAAACTCATCGCCCCACCTTGACCGATCTGATAAGCCAACGCCAACGGTACTCCGTAAATACTTATATTAGCCAAACAAACTGGAGAAAAACCCACGAC
>Ga0272446_1000640_pt1 | contig 53712 bp, 45 predicted proteins | sample YNPCB0061_FD_194587 | JGI IMG/M metagenome (GOLD analysis project Ga0272446, IMG submission 194587) | Hot spring microbial mat communities from Yellowstone National Park, WY, United States - YNP-CB-006-1 | ecosystem: Environmental > Aquatic > Thermal springs > Hot (42-90C) > Sediment | place... | reverse complement strand
CCGTCGCCGCCCCGTGTTCATTGAACGCGCCGCCGCGCCATTGCCGTCGGGCGGCGGTCTTCAACCCGAGGCCGCCGGGTCCCCGCCGGAGCCCTGGGAGCGCCGGTTGAGCCGCGCGCTTGCCAGCCCGAGCGAGGCCGACATCACAAACCACGGCTGCCAGTGGGAGAGCGGACCCTCCCGGATGAAGAAGTTGCCGGCCAGGCCGAGATCCTGGCCCAGCCGCCACAGCGCGATGGAGAGCAGCAGCGCCGCCACCGGCGAGAGGATGGCCGCCAATCCGCCCTCCACTTCCTGCCGCGTCAGCGGCCTCGGCGGCTCCGCCCGCCCGCGCGCCGCGGCCCGCGCCGCCCGGCGCCCTGTCTCCGTTCGTTTCCACCGGACTCGTACCACCATGGTGCCTTGCCGCGCCAACTTGTTATAGAGTGTAGGGGGTCTACACCCTTCTGTTCGACTATCGGCTCGAAAGGAAAGATTCTTTATGAGCAAGCTGAAAGTTGCAGTGATTGGCGCCGGCTTCATGGGGAGGACCCATGTGGAAAACCTTCGCCGGCTCGGTTTCGTGGAAGTGGCCGCCATCGCCGGCGTTTCGCAGGAGGAGGCGGACCGGTTCGCCAAGGCCTACAACATCCCGAAAGCCACGGGCAATTACAAGGAAATTCTCGCCGACCCGGAAATTGCAGGCGTCCACATTTGCACGCCGAACGCACTGCATGCGCCTGTCGCCAAGGCCGCTTTGAATGCCGGAAAGCATGTGCTTTGCGAAAAGCCGCTGGCGCTTTCCGCCGCCGAAGCGAAGGAAATGCTCGACCTGGCGGAGAAAAAGAAGCTCCACCACGCCACCAACCACAACCTCCGTTATTACCCGGCCGTGCAGCAGGCCCGGGCCATGGTGGCGCGCGGCGACCTCGGCGACATCCTCGTCGTCCAGGGCACCTACTCCCAGGACTGGCTGCTGTATGACACGGACTTCAACTGGCGCATCCTGAAGAAGCACAACGGCCCGCTGCGCGTCATGGGCGACATCGGCTCCCACTGGATGGACATGATCCAGCATGTGACCGGGCTTTCGATCACCGCCCTGTGCGCGGACCTCAAGATCGTCCACAAGACGCGCAAGCAGCCGAAGGTCGCCATCGAGACCTTCGCCGGCAAGACGCTCCAGCCCTCCGACTACGAGGAGGTGAAGATCGACACGGAGGACTTCGGCATGGCGCTGCTCCACCTGGGCGACGCCTGCCGGGGCGCGTTCACCGTCAGCCAGGTTTCGGCCGGCTGCAAGAACCGCTTCGAGTGGATGATCTGCGGCACCAAAGCCAGCGTCGCCTGGAACCAGGAGCGGCCGGACGAGCTCTGGATCGGCCGCCGCAACGAACCCAACCAGATCATCGTCAAAGACCCCAGCCTGTTCTATCCGGAAGCGGCCGCCTACGCCGATTACCCCGGCGGCCACAGCGAAGGCTACGACGACAGCCACAAGCAGCTGTTCAAGCGCTTCTGGTCGCGCGTGCTGGATCCTTCGCTGCCCGTCCAATACCCGACCTTCGCCGACGGGCTGCGCGGCATGCAGTTGCTGGAGGCCGTCATGGAATCCCACAAGAAGCGCGCCTGGGTCAAGTGCGCGCCGGCCCGCGCGGGGCGCAAGTAAGCCCGCCCGCTCTCTCTCCCGGCCCGGGCTGCCGCCCTTTGCGGGCGGCAGCCCGTTTTTCTTCAGGGGGATTACCGGCTGCGCAGAGCCGGCGCCGCATGCCCGTCGCCGCGCGGGTCCGCCGCGCCGAACTGCACGCCGCTGCGAAGGTCGACGCCCGCCACGGCGCCCCGCCCCATGTTCATGGAATAGTCCAGCCGCAGCTCCACCTGGTGACCCAGGGCCCGCAGCGCGTCGACGGAGGCGCGCGGCACGCGCGCCTCCAGCTGCACGTCGCAGCCCTGCGGCCCGGCCTTGGTGAACCGCGCCGCCTCCATCGCGGCCTGGGGGTTCATTCCGTAGTCGGCGATGTTGGACACGAACTGCGCGTGCGCCAGCGGCTGGTTCGCGCCGCCCATGATGCCGAAGGCCAAAATCACGCCGTCTTTTTCCAGAAATCCGGGAATAATTGTGTGAAAGCTGCGCTTGCGCGGCTTCAGCTCGTTGGGATGGCCGGGCGCCAGAACGAAATCGCTGCCCCGGTTTTGCAGCAGAAATCCCGTCCCTTGCGGCGAAATTCCCGACCCCCATGCGGCGCGGATGCTCTGGATCCAGCTCACGATGTTGCCCCCGGCGTCAGCAACCGCAAGGTAGGTGGTGTCGGACTCGCGCGGCTCGCCCGCCTTCGCCGCGCAGTTGGCCCGCTTCCAGTCGATCTCCTGCGAGCGGCGGCGCGCATACCGCTTCGACAGCAGGCCTTGCAGCGGGACGCGCGCCTGCCGCGGGTCCGCGTTGTAGGCCATCAGATCCGCATAGGCCAGCTTCATCGACTCGATCTTCCAGTGCAACGCCTCCGCAGAGAGCGGGCCTCCCGCCGGGGCGGGAAACTGCTCCATGATGTTCAGCATCAGCAGCGCCGCCAGCCCCTGCCCGTTGGGCGGCAGCTCGTGGACGCGCCACCCGCGGTAGGCGGTCGAAATGGGCGCCACCCATTCCGGCTGGTATTCCGCCAGATCCGCTGCGCTCATGCGGCCCCCGGCCCTGCGGCTCGCCTCCAGAATGGCCTGCGCGACCGGGCCGCGGTAAAACGCCTCCGCCCCTCCTTCGGCGATCCGCCGCAGCGTGAGCGCCAGCGCCGGGTTCCGGAACAGCTCTCCCGCCTTCGGCGCGGGAAGAAACACGCGCGCCGCCTCTTCGGACTCCCGCACCCTGGGCACGTCCCACAGCGATGCGATCACCTCATGCACGGGATGCCCCTTCCCGGCCAGTTCGATGGCATCCTCGAACAGAACCTTCCAGGGCAGCCTGCCGAAGCGTGCGTGCGCCGCCGCCCACCCCGCCACGGCCCCGGGCACTGTCACCGTGTGGATTCCCGACGCCGGCATCGTGCTGTGGCCTTGTTCGCGGAGCCATTCGGCCGAGAGCCCGGCCGGGGCCCAGCCCGAGGCGTTCAGCCCTTCCAGCTTTCCGCTCCGCCCGTCGCGGTGGATCAGGAACAGGTCGCCTCCGGGACCGCACATCATCGGCTCCACCACGCTGAGCACCGCGTTGGCGGCGATGGCCGCATCCACCGCCGAGCCGCCCCGCTCCAGCATGCGCACGCCTGCCTGCGTGGCCAGCGCGTGGCTCGTCGCCACGACGCCATGCGTGCTGTAGACGATCGAGCGGGACTGGTTCCGGTCCTGTCCCGACGCAACCCAGGGGATGATCATCAGCAGCGCCGTCCACCTCACGCGTTCCATTGGAACACTTCGCGCGCCGCCGCGCCAGCGGCGCAGCGCGCCGGGGACGCGGGCGCCAGGGCCGCCGCTTCGCCGCGCCATAAAACATGCGCCGCGGGGAATGCCCGTTTTCCAGGAATGAAAAACAAATATCGGGCCGGTTTTCCATGGGAATTCGCGCAAATTTCATCCGGTGATTTTCGGCCCGGCTCGCCTGCGAATTTCGATAGAGACTCTTCCCGGCCGGACATTCCCTCTGCGGCGGCCGCTTTCGTTGCCGGCCGCCTTGCGCCGGCGCCCGGGGCAAGGCGGGCGCGGCTGCGATAATGGAAGTGGTGCAAGCCTCCCCCTCGCTCATCGAGCAGTTCGTGGCGCGCGCCCGGCGCCGGCAGATCGCTGTTCTTCTGCTCGAGGAGTGCTGCCGGGCCGCTGCGGTCCTGTTCCTTGCTGTGGCCGTGCTGCTGGTTTCCGGCGCCGACATTTTCCGCCCGGCGTGGGCGGTGCTGGCCGGACTGGCCGCAGCCGGCTGGTGCGCCTGGCGCGTGGCGCTGCGCAGGCCGGATCCTTACACGGTGGCCCAGCGCGCCGATGCGGGACTCGGTCTGAAGGACCTCCTCGCCACGGCATGGTATCTGCGCCGGGCCGGCGGCATTCGCAGCACGCTCGCCCCGCTGGTGCAGGCACGGGCGGAGCACGCCTGCCAGACGGCCGATGTCCGCAACGCTGTTCCCTTGCAATGGACGCCCGCCGCCACCGCCGCCGCAGCCGCGCTGGCGCTGGCGCTGGCGCTTTTCATCCTCCGGGTCGGGGTCTTGCGCACGTTCGATCTCCGCGCCCCGCTCGTCGCCGTCCAGTTTGACACGCTCACAGGGGCGCCCCTGCCCCCGAAGCCGCCGCCCCGCGCGCCGGCCAGGAAACTCGACCTGCCCGGTTTCCGGCTCGAAGACAATTCCCCCGCGGAAGAGCAACTGCCCCTTCCCCCGGAGGCGCTGCGCTCCATCGATTCCCGGGAGCCGGCCGCGCCTTCGCCCGAGTCCCTCCGCAAGACAGCATCCGGCCGGTCCCGCAGCGCGGATGAAGCGGCAGAAAATGCCGATCAGGCCGCCGACGCCGCCGACAGCAGCGATCCGAACCAGGACAGCGGCGAGGACAGCGCCAACGGAAACAGACAAAACAGCCCCCCGCCGCAGAAACAGGATTCGCTGCTCGACAAGATGCGCGACGCGCTGGCCAGCCTGATGGACAAATTCAAGCTGGAGCTGCCCCCCGGCGACGGCAGCCGCGCCGCCGCGCAAAATTCTTCGCGCAAGGACTCCACAGGGCGCGAAAAAAGCCGCCCGCAGCCCGGCAAGAAGGGTGAGCCGGGCCAGGAAGGCGAGCTGCAATCCGGCCGGCAACAGGCCGCCGACTCCTCGCAACAGGCCAAATCGGATCAGGCCGGGCGCCCCGACGCCTCGTCGCAGAACGAGAAAAGCGGCGTCGGCCGCGAGGAGGGGCGCAAGGAGCTGGAGCTGGCCGAGCAGCTCGAAGCCATGGGGAAGCTCGACGAGCTGATTGGCAAGCGGGCGCAGAACGTGCAGGGCGAGATCATGGTCGAGGTGACGCACTCGAAAAACCAGTCCCTGCGGACCCCGTTCGTGCAGAGGACCGGGAACCGCACAGACTCGGGCTCAGAGCTGAACCGCGACGAAGTCCCTCTGCACTTGCAGCCCTATGTGCAGCGCTATTACGAGCAGGTCCGGAAAGCGCCGGCGACACAGAAGCAGGAGTGAGCCGGCAAGACTGTCCGGGAAACAAGCGGGCAAGCCGTTCGTTTCCTGGCGGGATTGAAGGCAGGTCCGCGGCCGGGTGCTCTGATCGCCGGACGGGACGGCGCCGGAGGCTGCGCGTTCCGCTCAGCGGTTTCCCGGCGGGCCCATATAGCGCTCCACCCACCTGAACAGCTCCGCGACATCCACGGGCTTGGCGAGATAGCCGTTCATGCCTGCCTCAAGGCACCGTTGTTTCTCCCCATTCAGCGTGTGCGCCGAAACAGCGACGATCGGGATCCCGCCGATCTCCGGCAGCGTGCGGATCAGCCGCGCCGTCTCATAACCGTCGAGCACCGGCATTTGCAAGTCCATCAGGATCAGCCCGTAGCGCTGTTGCGCGAGCCGCTGCAAGGCCTCGGCGCCGTCGCTCGCCACGTCGGCGCGGTAGCCCCGCTTGCGCAGAAAGGCGGCCAGCACGCGCTGGTTGACCGGGTTATCCTCCACCACCAGAACGGGCAGAGCGCAGCCCTGCGCCGAACCATCGCGCGACGGCGACGGCCGGGCCCCGTGCGGGGCAGCCGGACGCTGCGCTCCGGCGAAGGGTGAGAGCGAAGCTGATCCGGCGCCGTCCGCGACCCCGGTCAGCCGCTGTTCCGGTTTGCCGGCAAGCGCCGGCGCACACTGAGCACCCATGTCGAGCTCCCTAGTCCAACTGCGCCGCCCGCCACCGTGCGGGCGCTCTCGGCGACACCTGCCGCCTGATTGCCCCTATCGGCCGTTGAGGCCCGTTCTTGAGGAAAAAATCGCGCTGCCCCGGAGATGCCCTTCGGCAGCGCCGCCCCGCGAGGTCCGGCCAAAGCGCGCCGGCGCGCCACTGCCATCGGCCGCGGCCGTGCTTCCCGGCCGGCCGCATGCGAGTCCTCCCGCCCCGCTCCCCGCAGCAGGCGGGCGCGGGCAGAATTCGCCTCGCGCGGCTCTTCGTTCCCGATGAGGCCGAAACCAGGCATGCGTCATTCTCTTGCGGACGCCCTCAGCGAGAAGGCTGCGGCGTGTGATATCGAAGATGGAATCATGTCCCGCGTCATTTGCATCTTGGCCGCTGTCGCGCTGGCCGCGCAGGCCGGGCCGCCCGCGAAGAGTCCGCACATCGTCTGGATCGCCGGCGACGAAGAGTACCGCTCGGAAGAAGCGCTGCCGATGCTGGCGCGAATCGCCGAGGCCAAACACGGTTTCCGCTGCACGGTGCTCCATGCCGTCAACCCGGCCACCGGGGAAATCGACCCCGAATACCAGCGCAATATCCCGGGGCTTGAGGCGCTCGGCAGCGCCGATCTGATGGTCATCTTCACCCGGTTCCGCGACCTTCCCGACGAGCAGATGCGTCACATTGCCGAATACGTCGAGGCGGGCAAGCCGGTGATCGGCATCCGCACGGCCACGCACGCGTTTCACTTGCGTTCAAGTCCGACCTTTGCCCGCTGGAGCTGGAACAGCAAGGAATGGGACGGAGGCTTCGGCCGGCAGGTGCTGGGCGAGACCTGGATCCGCCACCACGGCAAGCACGGGCAGCAGGGCACGCGGGCGCGCATCGCCCCCGGCGCGGAAGGACATCCGGTGTTGCGCGGCATCCGGGACGGAGAGATCCATGGGCCGACCGACGTCTACGCCGTGCGGCTGCCGCTGCCGGACGGGTGCCGGCCGCTGCTGCTCGGCGAAGTCACCGACGGGCTGGCGCCGGATGCGCCGCGCGCCGCCGGCGCGGTGAACGACCCGATGATGCCGGTGGCGTGGACCAGAACATACAAGGGCGGACGTGTTTTTACGCTCACCATGGGTTCGGCGCAGGACTTCGAGAACGCCGGGCTGCGGCGCCTGCTGATCAACGCCGTCTACTGGGCGCTGGGGCGGGAGGAAGAGATCCGGGCGGATTTCGACGTGGCGCCCCTCGAGCCGTACAAGGGAACGCCGTTCGGCTTCGGCAAGCACGTGCGCGGGCGAAAGCCCTGAAGCTCAGGGGGCGAGCCGCGCCACGGCGCGAAGCGCGATCCACATTTTTTCAGGCGCCGGCACGCGCACGCGCCCGGCCATCACCTCGTATCCGCGCGCCTCGATGCGGCCGAGCAGCCGCCGGTAGATCTCGATCAGCGCCCACAAGGCGTGCCGGCTGTCCACATCGACCATGCCGATCAGCGGCTGCGCCTCTGCGTAAAACGAGCGCGCGCGGCCGGCCTCGAAAGCCAGCAGGCGGCGCAGCTCGGGCGAAGCCTGGCGCGCCGCGAGCATCTCCGGAGTGACAGAGAAGCGTTCCATGTCCTCGCGCGGCAGATAAATGCGCCCGTTGAGCGCGTCTTCCCGCACGTCTCGCAGGATGTTGGTCAGCTGGAAGGCGATGCCGCAGCGCTCGGCCAGGAGCGGAGCGCGCTCGTCATGGAACCCGAAGACGTGGATGGTGGCGATGCCGACGACGGAGGCCACCAGGTAGCAGTAGCGGTAGAGCTGGTCGAAGCTTTCGAAGGAGCGCGGCTCGAGGTCGGAGGAGACGCCCTCGATCATGCCGTAGAGGCAATCCGGCGGGACCGAATACCGGCGCACCGTTTCGACGAGCGCCGGCCAGACGGGGTGCCCGGGCGCGCGTCCGCCCAGGGCCGCTTCCGTCTGCGCCCGCCAGTCGGCCAGTTTTTCGAGGCTCGCGCCCGCCCCGTCGCTGCGGTCGTCGCACTCCCGCATGAAGGCGTACAGCGCGCACATGGCGCGCCGCTTTTCGGCCGGCAAAGCCAGAAACGAATAGTAGAAATTCCGGGCCCGGCGCCGCGCCACGCGCTCGCAATAGCGCCAGGATTCTTCAAGCGGCGTCATGCCGCGCGCCCCGCCGCCAGCCGTGCGAGGCCCGCCAGCAACAGCACGGCCCTTTCGGTTTTCGTGATCACCGGGCGCGCGCGCAGCACGTCGTAGTTCTGCGCGCGGATCTTCTGGAGGACTTTCATGCCGCCGCGGCTGAACAGGTCGATATCGAGAGCGAGGCGGCGGTCCACCATCCGGGCCAGCGGCAGGCCCTGCTCGAACAGCGCCTGCGCATAGTCCACCGCTTCCTTCATGGCGCTGCGGAACGCCGGCGTGCAGCGGCGCTCCAGCAGGTCCTGCTCCGTGCAGCCGTGCCTGGCCAGAAGGTCCTGCGGCAGGTAGATGCGGTCCTTGAGCAGATCGACCGTGACGTCCTGCCAGAAGTTGGCAAGCTGCAAGGCCGTGCAGGTCGAGTCGGACAGGCGGAACCGCTCCTCGTCGCGGTAGCCGCAGAGCATCAGCACGAGCCGGCCGACAGGGTTGGCCGAGCGGCGGCAATAGCCGAGCACCTCCTCCCAGTTGCGGTAGCGGGCCACCGTCTGGTCCTGGATGAAGGCGTCGATGAGATCGTCGAACGGCTCCGGCGGCAGATCATGGCGGCGGACGGTTTCCGCCAGCGCCACAAAGACCGGGTGCGAGGGGGGCTGCCCGGAAAACAGCGACCGCAGCTCCCCGCGCCACCAGGCGAGCAGCCGGAGGCTTTCGGCCTTGTCGCCGGTCTCGTCGCCGAGATCGTCGGCCCAGCGGCAGAAGGCGTAGACGTTGTAGAAATCCTGGTGCAGCCGCCGCGGCAGCAGGAGAGAGACGACGTGGAAGTTCTCGTAGTGATGCGTGGCCAGCCAGCGCGTGTAGCGCCGCGACTCGTCCGGCGTCCAGCTCCGGCGGCCCGCCTCCGGCGACCGCAAAAACGGGATCGGTTCAAGCAGCTCCACGCCGGGATTCCGCGCGACGTCAGGGAATGATCGCCGTCTTCATGTGGCCGTTGTGGCTCATGAGGTGGCGCATCACGTCCAGCAGATTGGCGAGCGGCTCCTCGCGGTTGACGAAGTCGCGCGCGGTGATGTCGCCGCGGCTGACCACGTCGAGCGCCTTGCGGATGTAGGCAGGCGTGTGATGGAAGCTGGCGATGCAGCGGATCTCCGAATAATGCAGCAGCTGCGTCTCGAGCGTGATCTTCGTATCGGAAGGGCAGCCGCCGAAAAACTGCGCCGTGCCGCCGCGGCGCAGCAGTTTCGTGGCCAGCTCCCAGGTTTCCGGGTTGCCCACCGCCTCGATGACCGCATCGGCGCCGTAGCCGCCGGTGAGCCGGCGCACCTCGCCGACCACGGACTCGGCGCCGGTGTTGATCAGCGCGTCGTGGGCGCCCATGCGGATGGCCCGCTCCAGCTGGGACTCGCGCCGCCCGAGCGCAATGACGCGCGCGCCGTACACCTTCGCCAGCCGGACGAACATCAGCCCGATGGGCCCCTGGCCGATGACGACCACATTGTCGCCCGGCCGCACGCTTGTCTCTTCCAGCCCTTTCAGCACGCACGCCAGCGGCTCGATCAGCGCCGCGTCCTGATAGCTGAGGTGCGAAGGGATCTCGTACATGTTCCGCTGCACGATGCGCGCCGGGATGCGGATGTACTCCGCATAGGCGCCATTGTTGAACAGCAGGTCTTCGCAATGGTTCTCCAGCCCCTTGCGGCAATAGAAACAGTTCAGGCACGGGGCGGAATTGGCGGCCACCACGCGCTGCCCCACGCGGAAGTTCTCCACGTGGGAGCCAACCTTGACGATGTCGCCCGCAAGTTCATGGCCGAACAGCGCAGGGGGAACAATCATGCGCGCATGATAGCCCCTGCGGAACACCTTGACGTCCGTGCCACAGGTGAGTGCAGCGCGCACCCGCACGAGGACGTCGCCTTTTTCGATCGCCGGGACGGCCACCTCTTCCACGCGCACCTGTTCGCGTCCGTAGAGTACGGCAGCCTTCATCTTTTTCATTGTTTCAACTCAACCTCTGTGGCTGAACGATGATCTTCAGAGACTCGCCGTCGGGATGCATCGCGCGCCGGATGCCATCGCCGATGGCGGTCAAAGGCATGCGATGCGAGATCAGGTCCTGCACGGGCAACTCCCCGCTCATCACCAGGCGCGCCGATTCGGCTTGAAGGTCGATGGAGGCGCTGTAGACACCAAACAGGGTTCTCTCGTACTTGCAGATGTCTGCGCCGGACAATTCGATTCGTTCCGTTTCGGACGTCTGGGCGAAAAACAATATTTTACTACCCGGGCGGGAGGCGGCGACAGCCTGCTGGACGATCCCGGGCGCCGAAGCGGCCACAACCACCTGGTCCACGCCGCGCCCGCCGGTCAGGGCGCGGCAACGGGCGGCCACGTCGGTCTCCAGCGGGTTCCAGGCCTCGGCGGCGCCGAAGCGCCGCGCCAGCTCCAGCCGGCGCGGGATCGTGTCCGTCGCCAGCACGGTGCAGCCCGTGCGGCGCAGCAGCATGGTGAACATCAGCCCGATAGGCCCCTGCCCCTGGACCAGAACCACGTCCTCCGGCCCGGGATCGGCCTCCACCACCGCCTTCAGCACGGTGTTGACCGGCTCGACCAGGCTTGCCACCTCGAACGGCACCCCTTCGGGGATCCGCTCGACGCCGTCCCGCACAATCCAGTCCATCACCCGCACATACTGGCCGAAGCCGCCGCCGGCGGGCTCGAAGCCGGCCGTGATGCCGACTTTCTTGTACGTCTCGCACTGCGCGTAGAGCTTGCGGCGGCAATAAAAACAGTTCCGGCAAGGAATGTGATGGAAGGCCACCACCCGGTCCCCGGGGCGGAATTTCTTCACCCCTTCGCCGACGCGCGCCACCACGCCCGCCGTCTCATGGCCGTAGATGCGCGGCGGAGGCAACAGGTCGTGAACCACCTTCTTCAGGTCCGTGTGGCATATGCCGCAGGCTTCCACGCGAACCAGGATCTCGCCGGGGCCGATGTCGGGCACCGGCACGGGCTGGACCTCGATGCGCCCGTTGCCCGTGTACACGGCGGCCATCATTTCCCGGCCGATGTCAAAAGCAGCACTGGACAAGGAATTCTCCCAACCGGTCTGCGGCCCGCCGGCACTCGCTGCGGAACCGCAACAACGGCATCACTTTACTAGGATGCAACAGGACGAAGCGCGTTATACGGGATCGTGAAAATCTGCCCTCGCCGTCGCGAAACGCGTTGAAATCCAGAGGCAGGCTGCTGCCGGCCCCGTCGCTGACGACCCTTACACAGAAGAACGGGACCCGGCGCCGTTCCGCTTCCGCAGCCACGGCCGCCGCTTCCATATCCACCGCGTCCGCCCCGCTCCGCCGGATTTGCGCCTTCTCTTCGGCGGTCGAGGCCACATGGCCCTGCGACCACAGGAGGCCGTGGCGGGCCTGCGGGCAGTCCCGCAGAGGCAGCGCCGGAAACCGCGCCCCGGTTGCTGCGTCGATGATTTCACCGGCGATGAACACATCTCCGGGCCGCAGCGCCGGATCCAGCCCGCCGCAGAAGCCGGTGCTGAGCAGCACGGCCCGGCCGCCGCAGCGGTCCAGCGCTGTTTGCGCGGCGTGGCGTGCCAGGCGCGGCCCCGGGCCGTGAGCGGCGAGAACCCAGCGCCGGCCGCCGATGTCGGCTTCGCGGACGAAGGCAAGCGGCCAGCCCGGCCGCCGCACGCGGCGGGCCCGCCGCAGCAGGCCGCGGAGTTCAAGCGGCTCGGCCGCCACCGCGATCAGCGGCTCCTGTTCAGCAGTACCCATGGCTGCGGAACCACTCGACGGCGTTGCGCAGCGCGGTCTCGGCCGGCGCCGGGCGGTAGCCCAGCTCGCGTTCGGCTTTGGCGTGCGTCACCCACATCTTCTTTCTCGCCATCCGGACCGCGTCCAGCGGCGCCCGCGGCGGCGCGCCGGTCACCTCGGCGCGCATCGTGTCCAGAAACGCGGCGGCCAGAGCCACGGCCCAAGGCAGCCGCAGGCGCGGCGCGGGCAGGCCGGTGAGGCGCGACAAAATGTCGAAAATCTGTTTCAGCGTGAGGTTCTCGCCCCCGAGGATGTAGCGCTCGCCCGCGCGGCCGCGTTCGCAGGCAAGCCAGTGGCCTTCGGCGGCGTCGCCCGCATCGACGATGTTCAGGCCGGTATCCACGTAGGCCGGCATGCGCCCGCGCAGAAAGTCGAGAATCGTCTGCCCGGTCGGCGTGGGCTTGACGTCGTGGGCGCCCACCGGCGCCGTGGGGTTCACAACCACCACCGGCAGGCCCTCCCGCGCGGCCCTGAGCGCCTCCTGCTCGGCCAGCCATTTCGAGCGCTTGTAGTGCCCGGTCATGTCGCGGATCGACACCGGCGTCGTCTCGTCGCCAAGCCCGCCCTTGACGAAGCCGATGCAGCCCACCGTGCTTGTGTACACGATCCGCTCCACGCGCGCCTGGCGCGCCGCTTCCAGCACGTTGCGCGTGCCTCCGACGTTGGACTCGTACATCTCCCGCGGATGCCGCACCCAAAGCCGGTAATCGGCCGCCACGTGGAAGACGAGGCCGCAGCCGGCTGCGGCGCGGCGCACCGCCTGCGCGTCCCGCAGATCGCCTGCCACCAGCTCCGCATCCAGATCGGTCACCGCCTCCGGCCGCCGCACCAGCGCGCGCACCGGAATGCCGCGGCGGAGAAGCGCTTGCGCCACATGCCAGCCCAGAAAGCCGGAGGCGCCGGTGACGAGCGCCGGTTTCATGCCGGGACTCCTTGCCGAACTGGGAGATGGCCGCTCATATGGAATGCAGAGTGGCGGCGCGCTCCCGCAGCGCCAGCAGCGGAAAAACAACCGCGCCGAGCGGGTCCATCAGATACGGAGCATACGCCACGCCGGGGCGCGTCGGCGCCACCGGGTCCCAGCCGCCGTCAGCACGCTGGCGCTCGAGGAGCCAGGCGAAGCCGCGGCGGACGCTTTCGCTGCCGGCGTCGCCGCCGGCCAGCAGGCCCAGCAGCGCCCAGGCCGTCTGCGCGGGCGTGCTCGGCCCCTCGCGAAAGAGCGGACCTTCGCAGGATTCCGGGGACTCGCCCCAGCCGCCGTCTGCGTTCTGAATGGACCGCAGCCATTCGCCGGCGCGGAGCACCGTGGCTTCGCGGCAGTCGACTCCGGCCGCGCGCAGGCCGCGCAGCGCCATCGCCGTCCCATGGATGCGGCAGACGCCGCGAACCCCGCGCCAGTAGCCTTCGCCGTGCTGCGTCTCCTCGAGGAAGCGCGCGGCGCGGGCAAGCGCGGCCTCCGCAGGGCCGCCGCAGGCCGCCAGCGCTTCCATCACGGCCCCGGTGACGTCCGCGGCCGGGGGCTCGCCGGGCATGGCGGCCCAGCCGCCGTCATCCCGCTGCAAGCCGGCCAGCGATCCGGCTGCGGCAGGGATCACCTGCCCGTCCTCCGCACCTGCATTTCCGGACGCAATCAACGCCCGCAATACGAGAGCCGTCGTCTCGGCGTCCGCCTGCGTGTGCAGATCGCCGGCAGCCCAACCGGCGATGGGGGGACCGCCGTTGCGGCTCTCGCGGGCGGGACGAAAGCGGGCGAGCAGCGCCGCCCGCCTCCGTTCGGCTTCCGGGCCGCCGGCGAGGGCCAGCACGGCCAGCGCCGTGTCGCGCACGCTCTCGTCGCACGGCCGCACAGCGTCTCCGTCGGGGCCGGAAGCGAGAAACGACAATACGCGCTCGAAATGCGCGAGGGCGTCCGAGCCGCGGCCTCCGGCCGCCTGCACCGCCACCGCTGCGTGCAGCGCCACCGGAAGCGTGGGCCACGCGAGCGCTTCCTGCACAAGCGCGTCATAGGTGCGGAACACGATCGGATCCCGCAAGGCGCGGGGCGCGTAGCGGACCCAATAGCGGATCAACAGCCCGGTTCGCGCGGACGCATCAGAAACGGCCGTTTCTGTTTTTTCGGGCGAGGCTGCGCCTTCCGTGATCCGGCTCTGCTCCGGGACCGGCACGGGCGGCGAGCCGTTGCGCAGGTAGCTCGCCACCGAGAGCGCCGCCTCGCAAACGGTGCGCTGCCGCGCCAGGGCGCTTTGCCGCGCATAATCCGCGAAGAAGAATGTCTCCGGCGGCTCCGGGGCAAGAATGCCATCAGCGGAAGCGCCGGCCCACAGCAGCCTGACCCACGCCGAGCGGGAGAATGGCCTCAGCCCGCCATTCTTGCGGATCCACTGCCGGAGCGCTTCCATGCGCGGCTCCGTTTCCGGTATCCCCGCCAGGCGCAGCACAAGCCATGCTTCCGGCCCGGCCTGTGGATCGGAGGGACCGCCCGGCCAGAGCGCGAATCCGCCGTCCGCGTTCTGCCGGGCCAGCAGGCGCTCGGCAAAGGCGGCTGCGCCGGGCGTGGAAAGCGGCTGGCGTTTCCGCTGCAAAACCCAGGCCCCGAGAGCATGGAGAATTTCCAGGTACGGCCCGCCTTCAAGCCGGTTCGGCCAGACGCCTTCCCCGGATTGCCACCCGGCCAAGCGGGCTGCGGCTCTTGCTGCGGCGCCTCGCAGCGCCGCGCCCGCATCCTCGGCTGGCGCAGCCGGACTCATGCCGTCGCGGGAGGCCGGGTGGCCGGGCCGGAAAGACGCGCCAAGGGCACCTGCACTTCCGCGGGCAGGCTGAAGCGGACGTCTTCTTCGATGATATCGACCTCCTCGACGGCGCCGAAGCCGCGCTCCCGCAATGCGTCGATCAGTTCCTGCACCAGATGTTCCGGGGCCGAGGCGCCGGCGGTCACGGCGACGGTTTTCACTCCGTCCAGCCATTCATCCCGAAGAAAGCGGCGGTCGTCGATCAGGTAGCTGGGCACGCCCGCGCGGTGGCAGACTTCCACCAGGCGCTTCGAGTTGGAGCTGTTCTGGCTGCCCACCACGAGAAGCAGCTCGCACAAGGGGGCCACCGCCTTCACCGCCGTCTGGCGGTTTTGCGTTGCGTAGCAGATGTCCTGCGATTTCGGCCCGGCGATGTGCGGAAACCGCCGCTCCAGGATCTCGATGATGCCCCGCGTTTCGTCCAGGCTCAGCGTCGTCTGGGTCAGATAGCAGACCTTTTCGGGGTCGGGCACGGACACCCGCTCGGCCTCTTCCTCATTCTCGATGATGATCGTGTTCCGGGGCGCTTCGCCGTATGTGCCATCGATCTCCTCATGGTCGCGGTGCCCGATGAGAAGAATCGTGTAGCCTTCGCGGGCGAACCGCACGGCCTCCAGGTGCACCTTGGTGACCAGCGGACAGGTGGCGTCGATCACGGCGAGATTCCGCTGCCGCGCCGCCTCCCGCACCGCCGGGGAAACGCCATGAGCGCTGAAAATCACCCGGGCGCCTTCAGGCGCCTCGTCGACCTCGTTGACGAAAATCGCACCCATGCCGCGCAGCTCGTCGACCACATGCCGGTTGTGGACGATCTCCTTGCGCACGTAAATGGGCGCCCCGTAGATTTCCAGCGCGATCTTGACGATGTCGATCGCCCGGACGACTCCTGCGCAGAAGCCCCTCGGCCGCAGCAGGAGCACCTTCTTTCCGGCAGTTTGCGTCATTTGCATGAGGTTGGAGTCCTCTCATTATAGCAACCGGCCGGCAGCAGACCGGCGGTTGGGCTCATCTGAAACAGATGCTTGCGGGACGGCAAAGGCGCCGGAACCAAAGCCCCGGGCTCATCTGCGGCGGCGGAAAAATTCCTCAAGAAGCGCCGCGCACTCCGCGCCCAGTACCCCTTCGGCCACCTCCACGCGGTGGTTCAGCAGCTCGGAGTCCGCCAGTCGGAACTTCGACCGCACGCCCCCGAAGCGGATGTCGCGGGCGCCGAACACCAGCCGGGCGATGCGCGCATGCACGACCGCCCCGGCGCACATCACGCAGGGCTCGAGCGTCACGTACAGCGTCGCGCCGTTCAGGCGGTAGTTGCCGGCCCGCGCGGCGGCCTGCCGCAGCGCGACGATTTCGGCATGCGCCGTCGGGTCGCAGGAAGACACCGGGCGGTTGAACCCGGCCCCGATCTCGCGCCCCTCCCGGACCACGACGGCCCCCACGGGCACCTCGTCCTCGCTCTCGCCCTGGCGGGCCAGCTCGAGCGCCCGCCGCATCCAGAATTCATCGTTCACCGGAGCAGCACCAACGGCCTGAAATGTTACGAAAGTGACAACGATGGAGGCAGATCGCGCCGCACCGTCCGTCTAGAATAAGAGTGTCTCATGAAATTCCTGCCGCTGATTCTGAAGAACGCCCTTCGCAACCGGCGGCGGACCCTGCTGACCATTTCCAGCCTCGCCGTCTCGCTCTGCCTGCTGGGCGTGATGATGGCCCTCTACTACGCCCTGTTCATCGGCGGGCAGCCGACAAAGTCGCAGACGCGCCGCGTGGTGGTGCGCCACAAGGTCTCCATCACCTTCCCCCTGCCGCTCCACTACCGGCAGAAGATCGCCCAGGCGCCCGGCGTGGAAGAGGTGATGGTGACGCAGTGGTTCGGCGGCGTCTACAAGGACTCGCGCGACCAGCGCAATTTCTTCCCGCGCATGGCGGCGGAGGCGGACAAGCTGTTCAGGATCTACCAGGACTACCGGATCAGCGAGCAGGAGAAGGAAGCCTTCATCCGCGACCCCGCCGGCTGCGTGGTCAACAGAGTCCTCGCCGAGCGCCACGGGTTCAAGGTCGGCGACAGGATCCTCATCAAAGGCGACATCTTCCCCTTCGATCTCGACCTCACCGTGCGTGGCATTTACACTTCGGACGAGCTCGACGACGAGACGCTGTGGTTCAACTGGAAATACATGGAAAACATGTTGCGCAACTCGCCGCGCCTGGCGGCGGGCAACTTCATCCTGCTGGCGCGCTCCGAACAGGACGTGCCCGCCATCTGCCGCGCCATCGACGCCATGTTCGCCAACAGCGAGGCGCCGACGAAGACCGAAAGCGAGTATGCGTTCGGCATGTCCTTCCTGTCTTTCCTCGGCAACGTGAAGATGATCCTGATGAGCATCTGCTTCGCGGTCACCTTCACGGTGCTGCTGATCACCGCGAACACGATGGCGATGAGCGTCCGCGAGCGAGTGCGCGAGGTGGGGGTGCTGCGGACGCTCGGCTTCCGCAAGTCGGCGGTCGTCGGACTGATCCTCGGCGAAAGCGTCCTGATCGCTGTCGGCGGCGGGCTGCTCGGCGCGCTGCTGGCGCAGGGCCTTTGCTTCGTCATCCGGCAGGGCCCGCTCATCGTGCAACAGTCGAAGACGCTTTCGCTCGAGCCGCCCGTGATGGCGGCCCTCATGGGGGTGAGCCTGCTGGTGGCCCTGGCAAGCTCCATCGTGCCTGCGGTCTCGGCCGCGCGCCAGAACATTGTCGATGCGTTGCGTTTTACCGACTGAGGGGCGAAGCCGCATGATTCTGCCGCTGAGCTACAACCTGCGCAACCTTGCCGTGCGCCGCACCACCACCATCATGACGGCGCTCGGCATCGGGCTCACGGTGGCCGTGCTGGCATCCTCGTTCGCGCTGGTGGACGGGCTGCGGCTGGCGCTGGAAGCCTCCGGGCATCCGCTGAACATCCTCGTCACGCGCAAGGGGGCGGACTCCGAGCTCGTGTCGAACTTCGAGCGCCGCGTCTTCAACGACCTGAAATTCAAGCCGGGCATCGCCCGCAACGCCGCCGGCGAGCCTCTGGCTTCGCTGGAGGTCGTCACCGCGATCAATCTCCCGAGCATCGAATTCCCCGAGGGCGCCAACGTGACCGTGCGCGGGGTCACCCCGGTCGGCATCGAGATCCGCGACGACGTGCGGATCATCGAGGGCCGGTGGTTCACGCCGGGGCGGCGCGAAGCCACCGTCGGCAGCCTGATTGCGAAGCGCTACCCGGAGGCGCGGCTCGGCGGCCGGATCCGCTTCGGCCGCGGCGAGTGGGAAATCGTCGGCGTCTACGACAGCAGCCAGATGGCGCGCAATTCGGAGATCCTCGTGGACCTCAACCAGGCGGCCGCGGACTTCGGGCGCGAAGAGGTGCTGAGCTCCGCCCTGATCCGGGCCACCGACGAGGTGGCGCATCAGGCTCTCATCAACGACCTGGAAACCGACCCCCGCCTGAACGTGAAGGCGCGGCCCGAGAAGGAATATTACGCGCAGCAGATGTCGAGCGGCGACCTGATCCGCTATCTGGGCGTTACCGTGGCGCTTATCATGGCCGTCGGGTCGTGCTTCGCCGCCATGAACACGATGTATGCGGCCGTGGCGCGCCGCTCGCGCGAGATCGGCACGCTGCGCGTGCTCGGATACTCGCGCACGGCCATCCTTGCCGGTTTTCTCGTCGAGTCCCTGCTGCTGGCGGCGCTCGGCGGCATCGTGGGCATCCTGCTGGTGCTGCCCGTTAACGGCATCACCACCGGAATCGGCAGCTTCACCACGTTCACCGAAATCGCATTTCAGCTCCGCATCACTCCGCAGACAATGGCCGTGTCCCTGCTGTTTGCCTTGCTGATGGGCGCCGCAGGCGGACTGCTGCCCGCTTTTCAGGCAGCGCGCAAGGAGATCCTGACAGCTCTGAGGGAGGGCTGAGGCTCGATGGAAGCCGATTTGAAGGGTCTGCGAATCGACCGCAGCGCGCCGGAGCGGCGCGGCGGCTGGGCGGCGAGGTGGATCCTTGCCGGCGTCGGCCTGTTCCTGCTGCTCGGCGCGGCTGCGCTGGTGCAGCGGTTCCTTGGCGCGGCGCCGGAGGTGGCTACTGTGCGCGTGCAGGCGCAGCAGGTCGGCGGCCCGGGCCGCGGCACGGTGGTGCTGAACGCCACCGGCTACATCGTGGCGGCGCACAAGATCCAGGTGGCGTCGAAGGTGGTGGGCAAGGTGGCGTGGATCGGCGTCGAAAAGGGCGACAAGGTGAAGGCCGGGCAGGTCATCGTACGGCTCGAGGATGACGAATACCGCGCGCAGTTGCAACAGGCGCGCGGGAATCTGGCGGCGCTGGAAGCCAGGCTCGCCGAGCTCGAACGCGGCTCGCGCCCGGAGGAAATTGATGCGGCGCGCGCGCAGGTGGACGAGGCCCGGGCGGATCTCGAAAACGCGCGCGTGCAGCTCGAACGCGTCCGCCAGCTCGCGCTCGAAAAAGTCATGTCGAGATCCGCCCTCGACGACGCACAGGCGCGCTACGATGCCGCGCTGGCGCGCGTGCAGTGGCTCGAGAAAAACTACGAGCTCGTGCGCCAGGGGCCGCGGCGTGAAGCCATCGAGTCGATGCGCGGGCAGGTGGAGGCGGCCCGCGGCGCGGTGGCGTTCGCCGAGACGCAGCTGGCCAACACGCTCATCCGCGCCCCCGTTTCGGGAACGATTCTCGAACGCGGCGTCGAAAAGGGCGAATTCGTCACCACCAGCTTCGTGGGCGAGCGCGGCGCCAAAGGCTATGTCGTCACGCTGGCCGATCTCAACGACCTGCGCGTGGAGCTGGACATCTCGCAAAACGACTTCGCCCGCCTCAAGCCCGGCCAGAAAGGCGTCATCACGGCCGACGCCTGGCCCGGGGTGGAATGGCAGGGCGTGCTCGACGAGATCGCCCCGGAAGCCAACCGCCAGAAAGCCGCCGTGCAGGTGAAGGTGAAAGTGCTGAACCCGGACGAGCGGCTGCGGCCGGAAATGAACGCCGCGGTGGCCTTCCTTTCCGATGAGCCCGCCGCGGCGGCGCCGGGCAAGCCCGTCGTTTTCATTCCTCCCGCAGCGGTGCGCAACGACCGCGTCTACGTTGTGCTCCAGGACCGCCTCGTCGAGAGAACCATCCGCACCAGCGGCAACACGCCTCTGGGCTTGCGCGTCGAGGAAGGCCTGATCGGCGGCGAGGACCTTGTCCTGAACCCCGGCCCCGAGCTCAAGGACGGCATGAAAGTGAAGGTGAAGCGCCCATGAACCACGACGTGGTGATCCGCGCGCGGCGGCTGACGAAAGAATATGTCCGCGACGAGTTCCACATCGTCGCGCTCAAGGACGTCGATCTCGACGTGCGCCGCGGCGAGTACCTGGCGCTGATGGGCCCGTCCGGCTCCGGCAAGTCCACCCTGCTGCATCTGATCGCGGCGATGGACCGGCCCACCAGCGGCGAGATCGAGGTGCTCGGCTCGAACCTCGCCGCCATGCCCGACACGGAAATGGCCCGCTGGCGCAACCGCCACATCGGCTTCGTCTTCCAGACGTTCAACCTGATCCCCGTGCTGACGGCGCTCGAAAACGTCGAGCTGCCGCTGAAGCTCACGCACCTCAAGAAGGGCGAGCGGCTTGAGCACGCCGTCACCGCGCTCAAGCTGGTCGGCCTGGGCGACCGGCTGCACCATTACCCGCGGCAGCTTTCCGGCGGCCAGGAGCAGCGCGTCGCCATCGCGCGCGCCATCGTCACCGACCCCGACATCATCCTCTGCGACGAGCCTACCGGCAACCTCGACGCCCGCAGCGCCAACGAGGTGCTCGAGCTGTTGCGCCGGCTCAACCAGGAGTTCGGCAAGACCGTCGTCATGGTGACCCACGACCCCCACGCCGCCCGCTTCGCTTCCCATATCCGGTACATTGACAAGGGAGAATTGCTGCCCGAGGGCGGCAAGCCCGAAGACTGGAGCTGAGCTGGCGTGGCCCGCCTGGCGATTCTGTACGAGCACCCGGAATGGTTCCGCCCGCTGTTCGAGGCGCTGCGGCAGGCGGGCGTGCCGTTCGAGCAGTGGCGCGCCGACGCTCTGGCCTGGCGGCTGGACCAGACGGAATGGCCCGATCTTGTTTTCAACCGCATGAGCGCCTCGGCCGCCTGGCGCGGCCACGGGCACGCGCAGTTCGCCGTGCGCGAGCTGCTCGCCGTGCTGGAGGCGCGGCGCGTCGCGGTGGTCAACGGAGCGGCGGCCTACGAGCTCGAGATCAGCAAGGTGCGGCAGCTCGAACTGTTCCGCCGCGCGGGCGCGCGGACGCCGCGGACAGGCGTCGCCAACAGCCCCGGCCAGCTGCTCCGCGCCGCCGACGGCATTCCCTTCCCCGTGCTGGTCAAGCCGAACTGCGGCGGCGCCGGCCACGGCGTGATGCGCTTCGACTCGCCGAAAGACCTCGAGGCGCGCGCCGCCGAAGCCGCTTTCGGCTGCGACCACACCGCGCTGGTGCAGGAGCACATCCCCTCCCGCGACGGCGCCTGCTACCGGATCGAGATCCTCGACGGCGAGATTCTTTACTGCCTGAGGGTGCAGCGCGACGGCTCAGGCTACAATCTGTGCCCGGCGGATGCCTGCGCGTCGCCGGCCCGGCCCGTGTTCACGCGCTGCGAGCCGCTGCCGGAAGCCGCCACGCTGGCGCTGAACGCCGCCCGGCTGGGGAAGATCGATCTCTGCGGCATCGAATACATCATCGACCACCGCACGGGAGAGCCGGTCTTTTACGACCTCAACGTGCTGTCCAATTTCGTGGCCAACGCGCGCGAAGTGTTGGGCTTCGACCCCTGGGAGCGCCTCGTCGAATACCTGGGCCGGCGGCTGCACGCGCTGCTGCGGGTGCGGTAACCGAATCGGGTTCTCCGCCCCCAAAGGCATTTCGGGCGCATTGACCCCAGACAGCGCTTGGGCTACTCTGGGGGCAAAGGAACGGAGCTGTGGCAGACGTCAAGGTTCGGAATCTTCCCGACTGGCTGGTGGAGTGGCACAAGCGCGAGGCCGCGAAGCAGGGCATGAGCCTGGAGCAACGGTTGCGTAATGTGCTTGAAGCGCCATACCGGTCGGAAAGGCGCAAACTCATCCAGCTCATCGATGAACTGGCTGCCGAAACACGCCGCAAGTGCGGAACGTTGACAAGCAGCGTACCGCTCATTCGGGCTGTTCGGAAGGAAATGGAGGACCACTGATGCTGGTGGTGGACGCCAGTGTGGCCACGAAGTGGTTCGTTGTGGAGGATCTTCACGACGAGGCACGGAGCCTGCTCGAGCTGGACGAGCTTCTGCTGGCGCCGCGCATCATCGAGATCGAGGTCGCTTCCGCGATCATGGCCCGGGCAAGGCGAAGTGAGATCCCTCAGGCCCACGCGCTCAAGCTCGTAGGGCACTGGCTGGCGGATTTCGTCGACTCCACCGCCCTCCATCTGGTGGAGGATCGGAAATTGCTCGAGAAAGCTGCCCGCCTGTCCGCCCAGCTGGATCACAAACTGCCCGATTGCCTCTACCTGGCGTTGGCCCAGGAGGGCGGCGCGCCGCTGGTCACCGCTGACATTCAGCAGGCCAAAAAGGGCGCCGGCGTGAAGGGAATCGAGGTTCGCCTTCTCGGCAAGACCTGATTTTCAGTGCCGGAAATGGCGGATGCCGGTGAACACCATCGCCACCCCCAGACGGTTGGCCGCGGCGATCACTTCCTCGTCTTTGACCGAGCCGCCCGGTTGAATGACGGCCGTGGCGCCGTGCGAGGCCACCACCTCGAGCCCGTCCGGGAACGGAAAGAACGCATCAGAGGCCGCCACGCACCCCTCCAGCGGCAACACCGACTTCTTCGCGCCGATCTCGGCCGAAAACACGCGGCTCATCTGTCCCGCCCCGGCGCTGAGCAGCTGCCCGCGCCGCGCGTACACGATCGCATTCGACTTGACGTGCTTGCACACCTTCCAGGCGAAGCGGAGCGCCTCCATCTCGTCTTCGTCCGGCTTGCGCCCGGTCACCACGCGGAGCTGCGCCTCGTCGAGCGTCAGCAGGTCCGGCGTTTGCACCAGCACGCCGCCGGTGATCGAGCGAAGCAAGGGTTCCGCAGTCACGCCGCCCTTCACCTCAAGCAGCCGCAGGTTCTTCTTCGCCCGCAGGATCGACAGGGCCTGTTCCGAAAAAGCCGGCGCGGCGATGGCCTCCACGAACAGCTTGGACACCTCGAGCGCCGTCTCGGCGTCCACTTCGCGGTTGAAGGCGAGCACTCCGCCGAAGGCGGAGACCGGGTCGGCTTCGTACGCCTTGCGGTAGGCCTCGGCCAGCGAGTCCTGCTCGGCGCAACCGCACGGGTTGGTGTGCTTGATGATGACCGCGGCGGGCCGCTCGAACTCGCACACGAGCTGCCAGGCGGCGTCGAGGTCCACCAGGTTGTTGAAGCTCAGCTCCTTTCCGTGAAGCTGCGCGCCGTTGGCCACGCCCTGTCCGCCTTGCGCATACAGCGCCGCCTTCTGGTGCGGGTTTTCGCCGTAGCGCAATGCCTGCCGGCGCGGCAGCAGCACGTGGAGCGCGGCGGGCAGGTCCGCCGGCTGGTCGGTGAAGCCGTTGTCGCCGCACTCGATCGACGCCAGCCGCACCGTGATCGCCGCATCGTAGCGCGCGGTGCGTTCGAAGGCCTTGCGCGCGAGGTTCCAGCGCGTGCGAAGGCTCAATGACCCGCCCGAAGCCCGCATCTCGTCGAGAATCGCGCCGTAATCTTCCGGCGAGGTGACCACCGCCACGTCCTCGAAGTTCTTCGCGGCGGCGCGGATCATCGTCGGGCCGCCGATGTCGATGTTCTCGATCAGCTCTTCGATGCCGGCCCCTTCGCGGGCCGCAGCCTTCTCGAACTCGTACAGGTTCACCACCACCATGTCGATCGGCGCGATGCCGTGCTCCTCAAGCGCCGCGCGGTGCGCAGCCACGCTGCGCCGCGCGAGGATGCCGGCGGCGATGACCGGGTGGATCGTTTTCACCCGGCCGTCGAGGATCTCCGGGAAACCGGTCACCTCGCTGACATCCCGCACGGCAAGCCCGGCCTCGCGCAGCAGCCGCGCGGTGCCGCCGGTCGAGATCAGTTCGCAGCCGAGCCCGGCCAGGCCCTGGGCGAAGACGGCAAGTCCGGTCTTGTCGGTGACGCTGAGGAGAACGCGTTGAATTCGGGGCATGACCCTCTATTCTGCCATTCGCCGGCCCCCTGTTACCATGAAGACGTGGCACACAAGGTGACTCTGATTCCCGGGGACGGCATCGGCCCGGAAGTGGCTGCTGCCACCGTGCAGGCTGTCAACGCGACCGGCGTGAAGATCGACTGGGAAACCGCGGAGCTCAGCGCGGAAATCATCGAGAAGACCGGAGCGAGCCTTCCGCAATATGTGCTCGATTCGCTCGAACGGACAGGCGTGGGGCTGAAAGGGCCCGTGACGACGCCCGTCGCCGGCGGTTTCCGCAGCGTCAACGTGGAGCTGCGCAAACGGCTCGACCTGTTCGCCAACGTGCGGCCCGTCTTTACCCTGCCCGGGCTGAAAACGCGCTACCAGGACGTCAACATCGACATGGTGATCTTCCGCGAAAACACGGAGGACCTGTACTCCGGCCTCGAACACGAAGTGGTGAAGGACGTGGTCGAGAGCCTGAAGATCATCACCCGGTACGCATCGCTGCGCATCGCCAACTACGCCTTCGCCTACGCCAGGAAAAACCGCCGCAAGAAAGTGACCGCCGTGCACAAGGCGAACATCATGAAGCTCAGCGACGGGCTTTTCATCCGCTGCTGCCGCGAAGTGGCCACCGAATATCCCGACATCGCCTACAACGAGCTCATCGTCGACAACGCCGCCATGCAACTGGTGATGCGGCCGGAAACGTTCGATATTCTGCTGCTGCCGAACCTCTACGGCGATATCGTCAGCGACCTGGCTGCCGGCCTTGTGGGCGGCCTCGGCGTCGTCCCGGGCGCCAACATGGGCGAGAAGTGCGCCGTCTTCGAAGCGGTGCACGGCTCGGCGCCCGACATTGCCGGCCATGGCATCGCCAACCCCACAGCGCTGATGTCCTCCGCCATTCTCATGCTGCGCCACCTCGGCGAAAGCGAAGCGGCCGACCGTCTTCAGCACGCCATCATGGCCACTTACGCCGAAGGCCGCCATCTGACCCGGGACGTCGGCGGAACGGCGACCACCCAGGAATTCACCGACGCCGTCATCCGCCATCTCCAATAAGGCGCCGCATTGCGCGCGCCGTTCGCCGCGTGCCCGTTGCAGCGCCGCCTTGCATTGCGGGTTCTCCCGGGTCAGGCAGGATGCCGGGAAATGGAGCGGGCTGCCGCCTGTTGCGCGGCTCGGCAACGAACAGGACACCCGTAATCGGCGATTGTGGCAGCCGGAGGCCGATCCCGGGCAATGGCTCAATCCCCGGCGGAAGCGAGAGGTTTATTTCTACAAACTTGGTTTTTGCTTGGGAGATGCACGACCGCTGTTTCTGGACGATTGGCCAAATGTTCCCGCGATGCAGGCATTCCGGGTGCGCCGAATCCGTGCCAATACACTGTCGCCGGGTTACCGGATCTCAGAAGTCTCGCTTGGTTAACCAGTTACACTGCTTTTTATTTATGTGTAGTATTATTTTCCTCGCGACAACTTCGTTCCCGATAAATCTCCGGGGACGCCGGGAACACTTCGCGCATCAAATTGGTAGATGCTGTCAAGAATCGATGAGCGGACTGAATCGCTGCCTGAGGTTGTCATCGTCGGCGGCGGCTTTGCCGGACTCTATGCAGCCCGGAGACTCCGGAATGCCCCGGTGCGGGTGACTTTGATTGACAAGCGCAATTTCCACCTTTTCCAGCCATTGCTGTACCAGGTGGCCACCGGCGGGCTGTCTCCCTCCGACATTGCCAGCCCCTTGCGCCGGATCTTGCGGCGGCAAAAGAATGCGCGCGTGTTGATGGGGGAGATGACCGGCTTGGACGTGGGTCAGCGCCGGGTCATCCTCGACAACGGCTGGGTTGCCTATGATTACCTGATTGTAGCGACCGGCGCACAGAATGACTACTTTGGTCGTGATGAGTGGCGCCCCCGAGCCCCCGGATTGAAGACGATCGAGGATGCAACCGAAATCCGGGCGCGAATCCTGGCTGCCTTTGAAGCCGCCGAACGGGAACACGATCCGGCCAGGCAAATTGAGTGGATGACATTCGTAGTTGTAGGCGCGGGGCCTACCGGGGTGGAGTTGGCCGGGGCAATGGCCGAAATCGCCCGGCAAACGTTGAAAAACGACTTTCGCAGGATTCAGCCGGAGCTTGCCCGAATCTTGCTGATCGACGCCGGCGACAGGGCCTTGGCCACCTATTCCGATGAGTTGTCGCGGAAGGCCGAGCGTCATCTGATCGAACTGGGAGTCAGGCCCCGGTGCGGGCTGCGGGTGGAAGATATCTGCGAGGACGGGGTTTGGGTGCGCCGCCGGGATGGCGCCAGAGAGAAAATCGGCGCCCGCACGGTTCTCTGGGCCGCCGGCGTGAGAGCCTCGCAGGCGGGCAGGATCCTGGCCGAAGCCGCGGGCGCGCAGCTGGATCGCCGCGGCGCTGTGCTGGTGCAGGAAGATTTGAGCCTGCCGGGACATCCGGAGATCTTCGTGGCCGGCGACCTCGCGCATGTCGAGCAGGACGGGCACACGGTTCCCGGGGTGGCGCCGGCCGCCATCCAGATGGGCGTCTTTGCGGCGGAGGCGATCCTGAAAAGGCTCCAGGGGGAGGCGGCAGGCCGGTTCCGCTACCGCGACAAGGGAAGTCTGGCGGTGATCGGAAGGCACGCGGCCGTGGCACAGTTTGGGCGTTTCGGGTTCGGCGGCGTGCTGGCGTGGCTCGCCTGGCTGTTCATCCACATCGTGTATCTCATCGGCTACCAGAACCGCCTGCTCGTGCTGCTGCAATGGGCCCTCAAGTATGTGACTTTCAATCCGCGAGCCCGGCTCATCACGGGCGAGGCGGTCGAGCTGCCGAAAGCGGCGCCCGTGCGCGGCGAGGAAGAAGCTGCGGCTCGGCCGTGACCCGGGCCAGCCGGTTCGCGGCGCGTCCTTCAACACCGCAGCCCGCGGACCCAGCCGCCCTTGAGGTGGACAAGGCGGCCAGCCGGCGGCGCTTGCAAGTTCCACCCGATTGCCGCAACCGGAACAAACGTTGGTACCGGCAACCGGCCGGCTGACGGAGAACCCGGCGTCATTCAAGGCTTCATTCAGCCGGTCTGGGCAAAGCCGCGTTCAGGAAGTTCCTCTTCCGCGTCATCCCCCGCCTTGCAATCCCCCGCTCTTTTCGGTTGTCACCTTGCGTGTATATGTGCATCCGCATAAACTGGAGACACCGAAGTGCAAGAGAATCAACACCGCATCCTGCCGCCCGAATGGGCCTATGAATTCCACGGCCATCGTTGTCCGTTTCTGCCGCTGGGCTTTCGGATGGGCCAGGCGGCGCTGGCCGAACTCGGGGTGGGCCGCGAATCCGACCATAGGCTTCGCGTCATCGCCGAGCTGGGGGAAGGGCACCCGCAAACCTGCCTGCTGGACGGCATCCAGATTGCAACTGGCGCCACCTTCGGCAAGACGTTAATCGAGAAGACCCACTGGGGCAAACTGGCGGCGACTTTCTGGTATCCAGAAAAGACGGCTGTGCGCTTCGCCCTGAAACCGGAGTTCCTTGATCGCTTGGGGACGCACGAATTTTTTCACTATCGTAAACGCGGCATCGAGCCGTCTGCGATTCCGGCCGAGGTAACCCAGGCGGCCATCGATTGGGCCCTGGCTTTGCCGGACGATGAGATCTTCGCCGTCGCCAGGAGGCCCGGCTTCACCTGTGCGCCGCGGAAAGGCTCCTTCAACAAGAGCCTGTGCACAGGGTGCGGCGAGTATGTCTTCGAGCGTTTCGTGCGTCTGCGGGACGGCAAGCCGTATTGCATCCCTTGCGCCGGGCACGAGCAATAAGCGGGAGAACCCGGGAAATGGCCGCCGGCAGATTCGCAATTCGCGGCGGGGACTTCGGCTCTCTCGCCATGACAGCAATGATCCCTTGCGCGCCGCGTCCGGCCGTTGGCCCGCCTGCGCGCGCCGTTGCAACTCCGGGGAACCGTTTGACGATCCGGCAGGAGCGATCCCGTGTCTCACGACCATCATGAACCGGCGCCCGAAGGACTGGACCGGCGGCTGTGGGCGAGCGCCGTTCTTAACCTCGGCATCACACTCGTTGAACTCGCCGGCGGCCTGTGGGCCGGAAGTCTGGCGCTGCTGGCCGATGCGGCGCACAATTTTGCCGATGTCGGAGCGCTGGGGCTGGCGATCTTCGCGCGGTGGTTGGGCCGCCGGCCTCCGACCCGGCGGCACACTTATGGCTTCAGGCGGGCGGAGGTGGTGGCGGCGCTGATCAATGCCGCCGTCTTGATTGCCGTCTCCGCGCTGATCGGCCGCGAAGCGGTGGCGAGGTTCCTCAACCCGGCGCCGCCGCACTCGACGGTCATGCTGGTTGCTGCCGCGGCCGCGCTGGTGGCGAATCTCGCTTCGGTGGCTCTCCTGCACCGGCACCGGGCCGAAGACATCAACGTCCGGAGCGCCTTTCTGCACCTTGCGCAGGACGCTCTGGCCTCGCTCGCCGTATTTCTCGCCGCGCTTCTGGCGCGAACCGGAATCGGGCCCTGGGTTGACCCGGCGGTAGCGGTTCTGATCGGGCTTGTCGTCCTGCGCAGCGCCTTTTCGATCGTGTGGGAAGCGCTGAACACATTGCTTGAGGCCGCCCCCGCAGACGTTCCCGTGGAGGAGCTGGCAATCAGCGTCGCGCGGAGGTTTTCCGGCGTGGAGTTGCATCATTTGCACGTCTGGGAAGTCGGCCCCGGCCAGCGCGTGCTGACGGCGCATATGAAAACGGCAGTGACGAGCCTGCCCGAGGCGGAGAGCATCGCCGCAGCGGTCCGGGGGTTTCTGCTGAAGGAGTGGAACATTGAACACGTCACGCTGGAGGCGGAAGCCAACGGGTGTGGCGAGAAGGGACTTTTGGGCCAATGGAAATGACGATTCACGACCCGCCCCCTGGCGGGCAGAAGGGTGCGCGTTCCGGGCAGAGCGCCCCGCCGGAAACGACGGCGTGGACCGGCCGGCCTGCGGCCGGCGACAGGCGGATGACGGTCGTGTCCGGCTTCTTCCGGGCCTTGGCAGATCCCACGAGGCTGCGGATTCTCGGCCTGTTGTTGCGCTCTCCGCGTTGCGTCTGCGAGATGGCTGCGACGCTTGATCTTCCGCAGCCGCTCGTGTCGCGCCACCTGGCTTACTTGCGCAACAGCGGGTTGGTGGAAGGGATCCGGCAAGGGTTCCGGGTCAACTACGAAATCAACGACAGCCATCCTCTGCTCCGGCAGCTCCGGCCTTGCCTGGAACAGATTTTGCGCGAGGAGCCACCAGGCCGGGGCGGGCATCACAACCCGAACGCTCGAATCCCTGCGACAAAGGACGATAGCGTATGAGCCTTGACGAAAATGTGACACCTGACAGCCCCGCCGGCGGCGAAGAACTCACCGCTGCGCCCCGCGGCCAGTCGCCCCGCCGTCTGGCCACGGCGCTCCGCCTTGGCCTCTCGACCGCGGCCATCGTGCTGCTGATGCTGTGGGTTCTCGGAGCGTTCCGCAAGGACCGGATCCAGCCCGGCTCGGCGGCGGCGCCCGAGAGAAAGGCCGACGGCCTCCCGACCTGGACGGTCGCCTTGACCACCGTGCCCGTCACCAGCGAAGCCGTGGGGACGGTGCGCGCCGAGCACGTGGCCACGGTCACCTCACGGGTGGTGGCGACCATCGTGCAATTGCGCGTTTCTGCGGGACAGCGTGTCAGCAAAGGAGACGTGCTGGTCGAGCTGGACGACCGCGAACTCCGCGCCCGGCTGGAGCAGGCCCGCGAGGCGGTGCGCGCGGCGGAGGCGGCGCTGGCGCAAGCGCAATCGAACTTCAAGCGGGACAAGCCCCTGTTCGATCAGCGCGTGATCAGCGCCTACGATTTTGACATCACGGAAACGGCGCTCAAGACGGCGCAAGCGAACCTCGACAGGCTCCGGCAGGCGCAGCAGGAAGCCGAAGCGAACCTCTCGTATGCCGTCATCCGCAGCCCCTTCGATGGCGTCGTCATCGACAGGCTGGCGGAGGCGGGCGAACTGGCCGCGCCGGGAAAACCGCTGCTTTCCATGTACGAGCAAAACCGGCTGTGGCTGGAGGCCAGCGTCCCGGAGCAACAGCTCGCGCGGGTCCGCGTGGGCCAGGCCTACACCGTCCGCATCGATGCCTACGGCCGCACCTTGCGCGGCCGGGTCGTCGAGATCGTCCAGTCTGCCGATCCTGCGACGCACACCGTTCTGGCCCGGGTGCGCCTGGAAGATCCCCGCGGCCTTCTGCCAGGAATGTTCGGCAGGCTGCTGATTCCCGAATCCCCGCAACAGGTCCTGACCATTCCCGCCAATGCCGTCCGGCGTGTCGGACAGCTCACGTCGGTCGACGTGATCCAGGACGGCCGCGTGGAGCGCCGCACGGTGCAGCTGGGCCGCGCCGCCGGCGCGGAAGTGGAAGTGCTGAGCGGCCTGGCCCCGGGTGAAAAGATCGTGGCGGCGGCGACGGAGACGGCCGCCGGAGGGCAGAAAAAATGACCAGCCCGCACGAAACGCTGACCATACGCATTGTCCGCAAGTTCCTCGAGTCCAACCTCTCGATCGTGTTCATCCTGGCCTCGCTGGCGGCCGGCATCACCGCGCTGCTGGTCACCCCCCGCGAGGAGGAGCCGCAGATCACCGTCGCCGCGGCCAATGTGATGGTCTCGTTCCCCGGGCGCACGGCCGCGGAGGTCGAACAACTGGTGTCGACCCCGCTGGAGAAGATGCTTCTCCAGATCCCCGGCGTGCAGTACGTGTACTCGCGGTCCATGCCGGGTCAGAGCATTGTCACGGTTCGCTTCTATGTTGGCGAGCCCACGGAACCCAGCTACGTCAAGCTCGTCCGGAAGCTGAACGAGAACATCGACCGCGTCACGCCCGGGGCGTCCGCCTGGGTGGTGAAGCCGGTGGACGTGGACGACGTGCCCGTGGTCACCTTCACGCTGACGAGCGCGTCGCACGACGATTATTCGCTGCGCCGAATGGCCGAGGAGATCCTTCCCCGGCTTCAGTCCGTGCCGAATGCCGGGACCGCCTATGTGGTGGGCGGGCGCCCGCGGGAGCTGTTGGTGCGGCCGTCGGCGGAGCGGATGGCGGCCTACGGCATCTCCGCCCTGGACATCAGCCGGGCCATTCAGGCGTCCAATGCCAGCGCTCTGGCAGGAACTTTCGACCGCAACGACCGCGGCGTGCGGGTCCAGACCGGCGAGTTCATCGCCGGCGCCAGGGATCTGCGCGAACTTGTCGTCGGCGCCTTCAATGGCCGCCCTGTCTACCTTCGGGAGGTGGCCGAGGTGACCGACGGCCCCGGAGAGTTTCAGGATTATGTCCGCTTCCATCGCGGCCGCGCCTGGGGCCGCCCGAATGCGGAAAACGCCGCAGGCAGCCCGGTGGGAGGCGCCACCCGGACGGCGGCCGGCCCCGATGACGGGCAGCCCGCCGTGACCATTGCCGTGGCGAAAAAGCACGGGTCCAACAACGTCCGGGTTGCGCAAGACCTGATCCGGCGCATGGAGGAGCTGAAAAAAGCCGCCCTGCCGTCCGATGTCGACGTGGTCATCACGCGAAACTACGGGGTCATCGCCAACGCCAAGGTCGAGGAACTCGAGGAAGGGCTCTTTGTGGCCATCGCCGTGGTGATGGCGCTTCTGACCATGGGACTGGGCCTCCGGCAGGCTGTCGTCGTGGCCGTTGCCGTGCCGTGCGTATTCGGCCTGACGCTGATCGTGAACTACTTCCTCGGCTTTTCGATCAACCGCGTCACGTTGTTCGCCCTCACCATCGCCCTCGGCCTGCTGGTGGATGACCCCATCGTGGACGTGGAAAACGTGCACCGGCATTTCCACCTGCAAGGCAAGTCGACGCCCGCCATTGTTCTGGAAGCCATCAACGAGGTCCGCCCGCCGCTGATTGCCGCGACCTTTGCTGTCATCCTCTCCTTTCTCCCGCTTCTTCTGGTCACCGAGATGATGGGACAGTACCTTCGCCCCATGGCGGTGAACGTTCCCGTCACGATGCTGATGTCGCTGGTGGTTTCCTTCACCATGACTCCGTGGCTGGCCTATCACATGCTGAAGGGCCGCTTCGGCAATCACAGCGGCCCCGCCGCGGCGGCGCCGGGGCCTGCGCCGCTGACCGAGCGCTTCTTCCGGCGTTCCCTGATGCCTCTGGTGGAACGCCGGTGGCTCGGCCGGATGTTTCTTCTCCTGGTTGCGGTCCTGTTTGTCGGCAGCGTTCTGCTGGTGCTCACTCGCAAGGTGAGGGTGAAACAACTGCCCTATGACAACAAGGACGAAATGCTGCTCGTCCTTGACATGCCGGCCGGCACGACTCTGGAGCGAACCGATGCCGTGGCGCGCGACTTCGAGCATTATCTCGCCTCGGTCCCGGAGGTCACCGATTACGAGGCCTATGTGGGCACGGCCTCCCCGGTGGACTTCAACGGGATGATGCGCCAGTATTTCCTCCGCCGCGCGCCAAACCGCGCCGACATCCGCGTCAACCTCGTCCATAAGACCGGGCGCGTCCACCCGAGCCATTCGATTGCTCTGCGGCTTCGCGCCGATCTGACGGCGATCGCCGGCCGCAACGGGGTGAAACTGAAAATCGTCGAGCTGCCCGCGGGCCCTCCGGTCATGTCGACGATTGTCGCGGCGATCTACGGGGGGCCGGGCAATTCCTGCGATGACCTTTTCAGAGCGGCGGCGATCGTTAAGGAGCGCATGCGCCGGGAGCCCGGCATCGTCGACCTGGACGACACGATTGACGAAGACCAGACCCGGCTCGTCTTCGAGGTCGACCGGGAGAAGGCGGCCCTGAACGGCGTTTCGACGGACGACATCTCCCGAACCATGGCTCTGGCTTTGGGCAGCCAGAACGCCGGCATCGCGCAGATGCCCTATGAGCGTTCGCCCGTGCGGATCGCCCTGTGGTTTCCCCGCGCGGAACGCTCCAGCGCGCCGGATTTGTCCCGCATTTACGTCAAGGGGGCGGGCGCACGCCTGGTTCCTGTCTCCGAACTCGGGCGCTGGCGCGAGCAGCTGGAAGACAAGACCATTTATCACCGCCAGATGGAGCGCGTGGTCTACGTGCTCGGGGAAATGGCCGGGCGGCCCCCCGTGGAGACCATTCTCGACCTGAGGGCGGACGAGATCCTGGGCGGGAAAGATCCGTTTGTGGACACGAAAGCGAACCCGCGCCCGCTCGCAAGCCGCACCATGTTCCGCAAAGGCGGCGGAATTGGCTGGAGAATCCCGGAAGGCGTTTACGTCAGGTGGTGGGACGAAGGCGAAATGTACATCACCCTGAACCTCTTCCGCGACCTGGCTCTGGCGCTTCTGGTGGCGCTGGCCGGCATTTACGTCATCCTGATGAACCAGACCGGTTCCTATCAGTTGCCTTTGGTGATCATGCTGGCCATCCCGCTGATGGTGATTGGCGTTCTCCCGGGCTTCTGGCTGCTGAACCAGTTCGGCGAGCGCAGCGTCGGCGGGCTGTCGAATCCCGTCTTTTTCTCCGGCCCCGCCTTCATGGGGATGATTGCTCTGGCGGGCATCGTCACGCGGAACTCGATCATCATTGTCGACTTCATCCATCTCGGCCTGATGCGCGGCTTGCCGCTGGATCAGGCGATCCTCAAGAGCGTTTCGGTGCGCCTGCGGCCGATCCTGCTGACTTCGGGCGCCGCCGTGCTCGGCGCTCTTCCGATCACGATCGATACCGTGTTCGGCGGGATGGCCTGGTCGCTGATTTTCGGCCTGGTCGTCTCCACCCTCTTCTCTCTGTTTGTCATCCCCGTCACCTACAACCTGATGTATGCGGGCAAGCCGGATCACGGGCTGCCCGAACAAATTCGGAAGAAACTGGCGGCCAGCCATTCCCAGGAGGCTGAAGCATGAGCGTCTCATTCCGGTTCTTGGCATCTTGGGCGGCCTTCGCTCTTTTCGCCGCGGCCCAGGCGCCCGGCGGCGGGGAGCTGACGCTTCAGGACGCGGTGAAATACGCGCTCGACCACAGCCCCGAGTTGAAATCCGACGCCATCGAGGCGACCCGCCGGCAGGCGCTGGTCACCGTAGCCCGCTCGCCCCGCCTGCCTCAAGTGGACCTGGCCGCCGACGCAGCCCGGACCCGCTTCGAGCACGGCTATCCCGCCGGCGCCCCGCCGTCGCTGCTGCGGTTCGACAACGCGCTTTACACCGCCTCCGCCGATCTGAAGTTCCTCGCCTGGGACTTCCACAAGACCGAGATGGAGATCGCCGCCGCGCGCGAGCGGGTTCTGGCCGCCAGCTCCGCCGTCGAGCGGAAACGGCAGGAAGTCATTTTCGAAACGGCGCGCCTGTTCCTGCTGACGATGACCTACACGGACCTGATCCGGTCGACCGAGGCGCGCATCGAGAGCCTGAAGGCGCTGCTCGACCGCACGAACCAGCTGGTCGCCGCCGGGCGCGCCGTTCCGGTGGACGCGCTGAAGATCCGCACCCGGCTCGCCCAGATGGAAAGCGATCTGGCCACGCTCCAATCGGGCCGCCGCTCCTCGCTGAGCGCGCTGGCCGCCGTCATGGGCTACGATGGCGACCTTCCCGCCTTGCGCTACAGCCCGGCAAGCGATTCCGCGCCGAAACCACCCGCCCCGGAAACGGCGATGTTGGCCGATGCAGTCTCCTCGCGTCCCGAGCTTCGCTCGCTGGATCACGAGATTCAGGCCGGACAGTTCGGGCTGTCGGCAGTGCGCAAGTCCGCCTGGCCGCGCATCGATTTGCGGGCCTCGGCGATTCAATACGGCTCCAACACCCCGGTTGGTTTCCCCCAACTCATCGGAAAGATGTTGCCTTCTCTCGCCATTCAGGCGCCTTCGGCCGGCAACGCCGCAACCGATTGGGTGCTGGGCGCGCATCTATCCTTCCCGCTGTTTGACGGCAATCGCAGGCGGGGCCAGGAGCAGGAAGCGGCGGCGAAACTGGAGCAGCTCCGCCTCGCCCGCCGCCAGCTGGAGCTGCGGATCAGCCGGGAAGTCAGGGTGGCTTTGGCGGATCTGGCGAGCGCGCAGAGCCGGGTGGCGGCGCTGCGGGACTCGGTCGCCGAGAGCGAGCGCGTGCTGCGCGACGAGCGCCTCAAATTTGAAAACGGGCGCAGCGTTATCAACTTTGTTCTGGATGCGGAGTCTGCATTGTTGACCAGCCAGTCGCTGCTGTCCCAGGCGCAGCGGTCTGTCAGCATCGCCGAACTGAACCTCGACCTGACCCTTGGAAAGCTCGAGGCGGGGCGGCTCGCCGCCGGCCCGTGACGGAAGGCGGTTTTCATGGCTGCACCCTTCCGGTTGCCGCCGCGAAAACCGGGACCGCCGCGAGGGGGCAAGCGCGGGCGCGGCGGGCGCCGATGGAATAGAATGACGGGCATGAAGAAGCGGATTGCCATCCTCCTCCTGGGCGCTCTTGCGGGCGCCGCGGCCTCGCTCGCGCAGCCGATCAAGACCGGCGAGTGGGTGCCGATGTTCAACGGCAAGAATCTGGACGGCTGGAAAGCCAACGAGAACCCCGAGGCCTGGTCGGTCGTCATCGAAGACGGCCAACCCGCCATCAAAACGACCGGCTACCGCAGCCACCTGTTCTGGATGGTGGAGGAGTGCGAGGACTGCGAGTTCAAGGCGGACTTCAAGGTCACCGACGGCAGCAACTCGGGAATGTATTTCCGCGCCGCGTTCGGGCCCGGCTGGCCGAAAGGCTATGAAGCGCAGGTCAACGCCACGCACAAGGACCCTGTGAAGACCGGCAGCCTGTACAACTTCCACAAGAACTTTGAAAGCCCGACAAAGCCGGGCGAGTGGGGCACGCAGCACATCATCGTTCGCGGCAACCACATCGTGATCAAGGTGAACGACAAGGTCATCACGGATTACGTGGACGAGAAGAACACCTACACGAAGGGGTATCTGGCGCTGCAAGGACACGACCCGCAATCGACCACCTATTACCGCAACCTGTTCTACAAGCGGCTGCCCAAAGAGACCCCGAAACAGTAGCCTCACGGCGAAAAGCAGCCCCGCTTCCGGCAAGGTGGAAGCCGCCCCGCTCGCCCGATTGGTGCTTCCCCTGAAGCGCGCCTCGGGTGACTCGCCCGGCACTAAGGTTTTCGCGCCGGACTGCCGATAGCCGGGGAGACGGGAATTCCGCAAGCGTTCCCGTCAGCCCGGCGCCATGCGGCCCTTTGCGGCAAAACCCGGACGGCTATGGACGGCCTGGACAGGCTGGCGAGCCCGGCGCGTGTCCGACCCGGTGGAGCGTCTCCGGCTGCTGCGGCACACGGTGGGCGACCGGCGCCTCTGGCCGGCAGATGACATCGCAGGCGGCAAGCGGCAGCTGCGCTGGCGAGTGTGGGTGCTGGCCGCCGGAGCGCTGGTTCTGGCGCCGCTCGGCGCAATGAAAAACGCGAGCTGGCCGTGGGAGCGCACACCGCTGGCGCTGGCGGGCACGGCCGCGCCGGCAGAAGACCGCGTGCCCGACGTCTGGCTGGTGGAGGAAACGCCTGCCGCCGAGCAGTATTCCAACGGGCTGCGCATCGAGCGGAAGTACGAGACAGCCAATGAGCCGCGGCGTTACGAGGTCTATGCGCTGGGCAGGGAAAACGAAGGGCCGGTGGAAGAGCGCACGGCGCCGGCGGGCATCGTGTTTCACTCGACCGAAAGCGCCACGGCGGAGTTCCGGGCCGATCAGACGCCGCGCCTGAAGCGGATCGGGAAATTCCTTCTCGAATACGTCCGGCAGGAACGGGCCTACCATTACCTCATCGACCGCTTCGGCCGCGTGTGGCGCATCGTGCGGGAGTCCGACGCCGCCAATCACGCCGGTTACAGCGTGTGGGCGGACGACCGTTGGACCTATCTGAATCTGAACTGGAGTTTTCTGGGGATCTCGCTGGAGGGCCGCAGCTCGGGCGAGGAAGCGGGACCGGATATAACAGACGCACAGGTGCTCGCCCTGCGCCAGCTGGTCGCAATGCTGCGCTCGCGGTACGCGATTGCCGCGCGCAACTGCGTCACGCACGCGCAGGTGAGCGTCAACCCGTCCAACATGCAGGCGGGCTATCACTACGACTGGGCCACGCGCTTCCCGTACGCCCGCATCGGCTTGCCCGACAACTACCGCCTTCCGGCACCGAGCCTCTGGCTGTTCGGCTTCACCTACGACCCGTCGCTGGTCGTGCAAACCGGCGAGTCCTACTGGCTGGGCTTGACGCTCGGCGATGACCGGCTCCGGCAGCGGGCGGCCTCCGAAGGGGCCACGGTGGAAGCATGCCGTGCGAAGCTCGCCGCAAATTACCGGCGGTTGATCCTCCAATGGAAAGCCAGGATGGAGGCGGCCCGGGGCGCCGGCGCCCCGGAAGCGTCCGTGCAGGGGGCGCGCCCGCCGGCGGTGCAAACAGATTTTGAGGACGTCAAGGAGACAGGAAAATGAGCAGGGAAAGCAGCAACGGCAAGGGCGTGGTGATCGGCCTCGATGTCGGCACCAGCCGCGTGGTGGCGGTCCAGGAAAAGGACGGGAAGCGGAGCGTGCGGTCCGAGCTGAACGCTTTCATTTCGCTCCCCTGGTCGAAGATGACGGAGGCGAGCCTGGCCAGGGAATCGATTCCGTTCCTCGTTCGCGGCGGGGAGATCATCGTGATGGGCAACGAGAGCGCCCGCATGGCGGATCTGTTCGGGAAAGAGCTGCGCCGCCCGATGATTCACGGCATGTTGAATCCGGATGAGCCGGAAAGTCTCGATCTGATCCGCGCCATTTTGCGCACGGTGCTGGAGCCGGAGTCCACGGCGGGCGCGCGGGTGCGCTTCAGCGTTCCTGCGCCGCCGCTGGCGGGCGAAGGCACTCTCACCTTCCACGAGGCTTCCCTCAGGCAGATCCTCGGCGATCTCGGCTACAGCGACGTGGGCGCGGTGAACGAGGGCGTGGCGGTGATCTACAGCGAGCTGCCGGACTCCAACTACACCGGCATCGGCATCAGCTGCGGCGGCGGGCTGTGCAACGTGGCCATGGCCTACCTCTCCGTGCCCGTGCTCAGCTTCAGCCTGCCCAAAGGCGGGGACTTCATCGATGCCAACGCGGCCGGCGTCACCGGCGAACTGGTCAACCGCGTGCGGCTGGCGAAGGAGGAATCGTTCCACTTCAACGGCAATTATTCGGACAAGGTCCAGCAGGCCATTGCCGTCTATTACGACGACATGATCCAGTCGGTCGCAGGCAGCCTGCGGCAGGCCTTGCAGGGTTCTCGCAGCCTGCCCCGCTTCGGGCGGAGCCTGCCGCTGGTGTTGAGCGGCGGCGGCGTGCTGCCGCAAGGGTTCCGGGAACGGTTCGAAAAGGCCCTGGGCGAGGTCCGGCTGCCGGTCGAGGTCTCCGAAGTGCGGCTGGCGCGCAGGCCGCTGGAGGCCACCGCCGAGGGCGCTTTGGCTGCGGCGCTGAGCGAATAGAGGCCCGGCGCGAACGGCGGCGCCTCAGGCGCAGGCGCGCCGGAGCTCCTCGTGAAGGCGGTTCCGGGCCAGCTCAAGCTGCGCGGTCTTCTCGCGCAGCCAGCTCCCTGCCGCCCGGGCCGCGGCCGACTGCCCGTCAAGCTGGGCATTTACAGCTTCGGGCGAGGGTCCGCCTTCCACGTTGCGCACCAGCACAAAATGCCAGGGATCGAGCGCGGCCTCGATCGCCTGCCGGGACATCCGAAGCGGCCGCCCCAGCAACCGGGGCGCCGCCGCCAACAGCGAGGCGGCCACGGCCGCGGGATCGTCGCTGCCGGCCTGGCGGACCGCCACAGCCACCAGCTCGTGAGCGGCCTTGAAGCTCAGGCCCTCCTCGCGGAGGAGAGTATCGGCCAGCTCGGTGGCCGTCACAAAACGCCGCCCGGCCATGGCCCGCATGCGCTCCTTGTCAAAGCGGGCGTCAGCCAGCGCTCCCCGGGTCACCGCAAGGGCGCGTCGAAGATCCCCGAATGTCAGAAAAGCCAGGGGCATCAAATCATCCTCGCGGTCCACTGTGTCCTCAAAGGGCGCGTTGTGCAGGCAACCCATGACTGACTGGGCCTCGGTGAAGGCGCGCGAAGCGAGGGTGCGGGCGTGCTCGAAGGCAACCGGGTTGCGCTTCTGGGGCATGATGCTGGAGATCTGGACCCAGTCCTCGCCGGATACGAGGAAGCCGTTTTCCGCCTTCGACCAGTCGAGCAGGACCTGGAGAAACTGGCCGAGCGTCAGGGCGCACACCGCCACCGCCGCGCAGGCCTCTGCCAGGTAATCGATTCCCGCGATGGCGCCGTAGCTGTTCCGCTGCAAATCATCGAATCCGAGCCGTTGCATCGTGGAGCGGCGGTCAATCGCGAAACCCGTGGTGGTGATGGCGCAGGCGCCGAGCGGCGACCGGTTCACGGTCGCGAAGGCTGCTCGAAACCGGTCCAGGTCTCGCAGCAGGGCCTCCGATACGCCCAGCAGCAGATGGGCGACGGTGGTCGGCTGCGCCGGCTGCGTATGCGTGTTGGCAGGATAGACCGTTTCACGATGCTCCCGGGCCAGATCGAGCAGGGTTTCGGCGAGCGCCAGCGCGTCCCGGAACGCCTCCAACAAGCGCTGCCTCAGCTGCATGCGGTAAAGCGCCGCATCGAGATCGTTGCGGGAACGGGCAGCGCGAAGTTTCTCCGCGGCCGCGCCCGCAAGCGCCTCGAGCTCGCGGTCGACCCGGAAAAACACATCCTCGGTCGATCCGTCATAGGGCGCCTGTCTCAGCTTTTCCCGGTCGACAGCGGCCAGGGCGCGCGCGATCCGGGCCAGATCCTCCCTGCCCAGGAGGCCGGTTTCGGCCAGCATCAAAGCATGGGCCGCGAGGACATCGAAAAGATCATCGAGGAAAAACCGCTGAAAATCGCGAAAATTCCAGGCAAGGACGTGCTCGGCGTAGACGGGATCGGGGAACATGCGGAAATTGCGGAGCCACGGCCTAAAAGTTCAGCTTGATGCCCAGCTGAAGCAGTCTTTGGTCCAGCGCCGCCGTGTAGGCGAAGGGCGGCGGGACGACAATGTTTCCCTGCGCGTCGACCTGCGCGGTGGTGTTGATCCCCGTCACGTTCACCGAGTTGAACAGGTTCGTGAATTCGGCGAAAAACTCCGGCCTCCAGCGCTCCCGGACCGGGAAAATGCGGCTGTAGCGGAGATCGAACTGGCGCGTGGCCGGTCCGCGGTAAGTGTTGCGCCCGATGAACAGCGGCCGCTGGAACGCGTTGGGAATCGTCGGGTCGTTGTTCAGGTTGCGGTTCGACCCGATGTTGAAAATGTCGCCGCTCATCGCCGTAAGGATGAACGCGAACTGGTTGTTGTTGGCCACCGCCCGCAAAACCCGGTTGGAGCCGCTCCAGGAGGGCCGCAGAACTCCGCTCAAGTTCAGCACATGCCTGCGGTCGGCCAGCGCGTTGCCGCGGTCGCGCCGGCGGTTGGTGGGGTCGGACGGGAAGACGTTCGTGCCCGAATCGATGTTGTTCTGCTCCGGCGCGTCGTCGATGGCGTGCGACCAGGTGTAGCTGGCGAACAGGTCCAGCACGGAAGAGTAGCGGCGGTTCAGCGTCAGGTTCAGGCCGTTGTAGTTCGAATTGCCCACGGATTCGGCCATGACGATATTGTTGAAGCGCGGGTCGATGCGGGCGGCGAGAAACACCGGCCTTCCGTCGGCGAGCCGGTTCGGCCCGGGCTGCACGTTGATGTTCCTGTAAACCGGAATTCCCGTGCCTTTTGTGAAGAAATAGCCGGCGCTGAGGCTTGTATTCCGAAAGATTTCCCTGGAAATCTGAAGGTTGGCGTTGACGGAATACAGCGACCGGAAATCCGGCGCCACCGTTTCCACGCTCTGGATCGGCAGGCTGTAACCGGAGGGCACGCCGGTGAAAATGTTCGGGAAATTCGGCGCGAAGCTTTGGGCCGGGGTCACAGAGATGTTGAATACCCGCGGGTTTCCGCTGTTGACGATGGCGCGCCGGTAGATGTCCGTCTGCGGCGCGTCGTAGAAAATGCCCGCGCTGGCCCGGATGACCGTCTTCTGGGCTTTGTCGGGCGACCACGCCAGCCCCAGCCGGGGCGCCCAGTTGTTGCGGTCCGTGCGGAAGGAGCGCGAGATTTCGAGAGCCGCGTCCGGCGCCGGGGAGGGCAGCGCGTAGAGGTCATACCGGACGCCGTAAATCACCGTCAGGTTCGGGCGCGCCTTCCAGTTGTCCTGCCAGAAAAGGCTGTTGAACCTGTGCCGGTACTCGAGGTTCGGGTCGCCCAGCCGCTGGGTAAAACTGGCATAACTGCGCGGATTGACGCCATTGCGGGCGTCCAGATACGCCTGTACGCTCGGAAAGTTGTACTGGGCGAACACGGACTGCCGGTTTTCGTTGCGGATCCACCGGACGCTGCCGCCCATGCGGTACTGGTGCCGTCCGCGCAGCAGGCTGAGGTTGTTGACAATCTCCGGCGTCGTTTCCACGGCCCGGAAGCCCACATCCGGCGAGCCGTTGAACGTCACCTGTCCGGTAATCTGGATGACCGGGCCGGGCCCGGTCCAGTCGCCGGCCTCGCGCCATTGGAGCCGGCGGGGGGTCTGGAAGCGCAACTCGTTCAGCAGGCCCGGCGACAGCGTGGAGATCCACTGCGCCGCCACCGCATGGACGCGGTCGCGGAACCAGTGGCTCGTATCGGCCAGTCCCTGGCTGACGACGCTGTTGTAGGGAGAGTTGTTGCGGAAATAGTTGTACCGCACGAAGACGGTGTTGCGGTCATTCACCTGCCAATCCGTGCGCGCCATGGCGAACCTCGCCTTTTGCGAGAACGGCGCGGCGTTCAAAACCTGGCTGGGGAAGCCCAGAGCGCTGACCGCCGCCGGGTTGGCGGTGATTGTGGTTGGCAGGTCGCGGTCGATGGATTCGAAGCCGCCGAAGAAAAACAGTTTGTCGCGCACGATGCGGCCGCCCGCATTGCCGAAGTAGTTGTCCACGGTGAGGTCCGGCTTCGGCCGGCCGGCGGCGAGAAGCGCGGGATGGGCGCTGAAATTCTTCCGGCGGAAAAGATACGCCGCCTCGCCCCGCAGCTCGTTCGAGCCGGACTTGGAGATGCTGTTGAACACCGTCCCGACGGTGTTGCCGAACTCGGGAGCGAAGCCGTTGATCACCATCTGCACCTCGGAGATGAAAGTGTTGGAGATCGGCATCAGACGGATGCCTGCGCGGTCGCCTTGCGTGTTGTTCGACCCGTCCAGCTGGTAATTGATTCGGCCGGCGAACCCGTTTGCATTGACCTTGCGGGGCACGCCCAGCTCCGTGTTCGGCCTTCCGCTGACGTTGGGCTGGAGAAGGATGAAGTTGTAGGTGTTGCGCGAAACCAGCGGCAGGTTGGTGACCTGGGTCGCGGGCAGGGTCCCGCCGATGTCCACGCGGCCCGGCTCGGCGGCCAGAGGCGCGGCCGTCACGACCACCTCCGTTGCGGTCGCGCCGAGGGCCAGGGAGAAATCCACCACGGCGTTCGACCCGGCCGCGAGAACGATGCCCGTCCGCCGCGCGGGCGCAAAACCCGCCGCCGAAACCGTGATTTCGTAATTGCCAAGCGGCAACAAAGCAAACCGGTAAAAGCCCGAAGCGTCCGTCTTCTGCGCGCGCACAAGCCCCGTGTCGAGATTGCGCAGGGACACTTCGGCCCCCAGGACAACGGCCCCCGTGGGGTCGGTGACGGTTCCCTCGATCTGTCCGTTGATAGCCGCAGCCTGCCCGAACAGTCCCGGGCAGCCCAGCATGGCCAGCAAGCCCAGAGCCAATGCGCGCAGGACAACAGGCCGCATCCCTTCCATCTGCACCTCCTCGAAGTTCTGACTTGCCCCTCTCGTGGCACTGCCGGCCCCGGACCGCTGTTGCGCTTGCGCTGCGGCGGATGTTGCCGGCCTGATGAGAGTCTAAACAAGAAGATGCAGGGAGTCAACGCGATGGTGCACCTCCTGTGGCGCCAGCAGCGGGATGGCCCGACCGTGGCCGGGCACGGCACGGCCCGGGAAAATTCCATGTTGCGGCCTGCCCGCTCTCATCGAACCACGCATGAGCGCGAGGGCCTTCTACGGGAGTCCGGCAGGACAGTCTTGCGAAATCCGGGCGGCGCGGCAGCTCGCCGATCTCGCCGGCATGGATTCCGATCCGCGCGGCAATCCGGCGCCGCCGTGCCAGCGCCCCGGGGTTGCTTCGCCGAGCCGAAATGGCGACGAGCAACCGCCGGGCCCCCTATAAGAGGAACTGGCAATTGCCGGTCGGACCCTGGCCGTTCCGGAACCCGCGGCCGCCTCAGCGGTACTCTTCCCAGTTGATGTTGCGCATGTCGCCATGGCGCAGAAAAGCGCGGTGCATGGCGAGGCCCAGCGACAGCGAAAGCGGCTCGTGGCCTTCCTTCACCATCCTCAGGTAGTCGCGCAACTGGTCCCTGTAGTCGGGATGCGCGCAATTGTCGATGATGAGCCGCGCGCGCTCGTGCGGATCGCGCCCGCGCAGGTCGGCCACGCCGTACTCGGTAGCCACCACCTGCACGGAATGCTCGGAATGGTCCATGTGCGAGCAAAGCGGCACGATGGTGGAAATCTTGCCGCCTTTCGCCGTCGACGGGCAGGAGAAGATCGACAGATAGGCGTTGCGCGTGAAGTCGCCGGAGCCGCCGATGCCGTTCATCATCGTCTTGCCCATGACGTGCGTCGAGTTCACGTTTCCGGTCAGGTCGACCTCGATGGCCGTGTTCATGCTGATGATGCCGAGCCGGCGGACGATCTCCGGGTGGTTGGTGATTTCCTGCGGCCGCATCAGGATCCTGTGCCGGAAGAAGTCGAGGTTCGATGTCACCTGCCGCATCGCCTCCGGCGAAAGCGTAAGCGAGCAGGTGGAGGCGAATTCGCAGCGGCCGCTTTCGAGCAGTGGAATGACCGAGTCCTGAAGCACCTCGGTGTACATCAGGAAATCGGGCACTTCCGGGTGACGGCCGAGCGCGCCCAGCACGGCGTTGGCGATGTTGCCGACGCCCGATTGCAGCGGCAGAAACGTCCTCGGGATCCGCCCGGCGCGCATCTCCGCGACGAGAAATTCCGCCACATTCTGCCCGATTTTCTCGGTCACTTCCGAGGGCGGCTCGAACGGCGAGCTTTCGTCCTCGAGATCGGTCAGCACCACGCCGACGATTTTCTTCGGATCCACGACGCAAATCGGCGAGCCGATCCGGTCGGCCGGATGGTAGACGGGAATTTCCTGCCGCGTGGGCGGGTCGGCGGGTTCGAAAATGTCGTGCATGCCGAGCAGGGCGGCAGGATGTTTGGCGTTCAACTCGATCAACACTTTCTCGGCAAGGCGCAGGTAGGTGTTCGTCGCGCCCACCGACGTTGTCAGAACGACGCCGCCGCCGGGCGTCACGTCGGCGGCCTCCACCACGGCGAAATGGATGGGGCCGAGGTAGCCGTAGCGGACGATCTGCGGCAACAGCGACAGGTGCATGTCGACGAACCGCACCTGGCCTGTGTTGATCTGCTTCCGCAGCGTGGCGTTCGACATGTACGGCGTGCGGAAGCTGATGGCTTCGGCCTCGGCGAGCGCGCCGTCAAGGCTGGGCCCCGTGGAGGCCCCGGTCAGTACGCCGACTTTGAATTCGCGGCCGGCGGCGTGTTCGCGGCGGGCCTTGTCGGCCAGGGCGCGGGGGATGGCTTTGGCTGCGCCGGCGGGCGTGAACCCGCTGAAGCCGATGGTGGCGCCGTGGGGAATCATCTCCGCGGCTTCTTCCGCGGTCAGGATCGGAAATGGCAATGAGGGCATGGGAAATTACTCCTTTGACTGGAAAAGACTCAAGAGCTGCCGCGCGGCGGAGAAACTGCTGATGTGGCCGCGCCGCACTTCTTCCCGCAACCGCGGCAAGCGGGCGGCGACGCGAGGGTCGCGCTCGAACAGCTCGGCCAGGCCGTCGCGGATGAGTTCATTCATCCATTCGAGCGCCTGTTCGCGGCGGCGCTCCTGGAAGTACCCGTTGGCTTTCGTCAGCGCGCGATGCTCGAGCACCAGCTCCCAGATGTCGGCGATGTGTTCGCCGGTGAGCGCGGAGCAGGCGAGCACGCGCGGCGTCCAGCCGCCGGGCGCAGGCGGAAACAGGTGCAGGGCCGAAGCATATTCCACGCGGGCGCGCTCGGCGCGGGCGCGGTTGTCGCCATCGGCCTTGTTGATGGCGATGGCATCCACCATCTCCATGATGCCGCGCTTGATGCCTTGCAATTCGTCCCCGGCGCCCGGCACCAGCACCAGCAGAAAGAAATCCGTCATCGAGCGCACGGCGGTTTCCGACTGGCCCACGCCCACGGTTTCCACAAGAATGTTGCGGAAACCCGCCGCCTCGCACAGCAGCATGGTTTCCCGCGTCCGGCGGGCGACGCCGCCGAGGTGGCCGCGCGAAGGCGACGGCCGGATAAAAGCCAGCGGGTGCTGCGACAACCGCTCCATCCGGGTCTTGTCGCCGAGAATGGAACCGCCAGAAAGCGGGCTGGAAGGATCGATGGAAAGCACCGCCGTCTTCTCGTCGCGCTGCTCCACCAGGTGCATGCCGAGCGCGTCGATCAGCGTCGACTTGCCCGCCCCCGGCACGCCCGTGATGCCCACGCGGCGCGAGTTTCCCGTGTACGGCAGGACCCCTTCGAGGATCTCCAGCGCGAGGTCGGTGTCGGCAGGATGGTCGGACTCGACCACCGTGATGGCGCGCGCCAGCACCACGCGGTCGCCCGACAGAATGCCGTCGAGATAGGCTTGCAGCGGGAGCCGCCTCCGCCGAGGCGCGGGCGTGGATCCGGGACTCGAGCCTGTGTGGTCCATCGTTGAGACAGCCCCGCTTGCAAGGGTCAAAGAACAGTCTGCCAGAAGACGGTCTTCCGGCGGCTCAGGCGGCCAGCGCCGCCAGCACGCGCTGCGCGCACACCGGAATCCGCGTTCCCGGCCCGAAGACGTCCACCGCGCCCGCCTTGCGCAACTCGTCGTAGTCTTGCGGCGGGATCACGCCGCCGACGAAAACCACGATGTCATCGCGGCCGAGCTTTTTCAGTTCTTCGATCAGCTCGGGCACCAGCGTCTTGTGGCCGCCGGCCAGCGACGACACGCCAACGGCGTGCACGTCGTTTTCCGCCGCCATGCGGGCCACCTCTTTCGGCGTGGCGAACAGCGGGCCGACGTCCACGTCGAAGCCGATGTCGGCGAACGCCGTGGCCACCACCTTGGCGCCGCGGTCGTGCCCGTCCTGCCCCATCTTGGCAATGAGGATGCGCGGGCGCCGCCCTTCGGCGCGGGCGAAATCCTCAACCATTTTCCTCGCCTTCTGAAATTCCGGGTCCGAGAGCGCCTCGCTCGAATACACGCCGGAAATCGTGCGGCTGACCGGCTGATAGCGGCCGTAGACTTTCTCCAGAGCACAGGAGATCTCGCCGAGCGTGGCGCGCACGCGCGCCGCCCGCACCGAGAGCTCCAGCAGGTTGCCCTCCCCGGTTTCGGCGGCCCGCGTCAGGGCGTCGAGCGCCTGCCGTACGGCCGCCTCGTCCCGGCGGGCCTTCACCTCCTGGATGCGGCGGATCTGCTTTTCGCGCACGGCGCGGTTGTCGACTTCCAGCACCTGGATCGGCTCGTCCTGGTCATAGCGGTAGCGGTTGACGCCGACGATGACCTCCTTGCCGGAGTCGATGCGCGCCTGCCGCCGCGCGGCGGCCTCCTCGATGCGCATCTTCGGCAGCCCGGTCTCGATTGCCTTGGCCATGCCGCCGAGCGCCTCCACCTCCTGGATCAGCGCCCAGGCCTTGTGCATCAGCTCGTGCGTGAGGCTTTCGACGTAATACGAGCCGCCCCACGGGTCGACCACGCGGCAGATGCCCGTCTCTTCCTGAAGGTAGATCTGCGTGTTGCGGGCGATCCGCGCGCTGAAATCGGTGGGCAGCGCCAGGGCCTCGTCGAGCGCGTTGGTGTGCAGCGACTGCGTGTGCCCCATCGCCGCCGCCATGGCCTCGATGCAGGTGCGGATGACGTTGTTGAACACGTCCTGCGCCGTCAGCGACCAGCCGGAAGTCTGCGAGTGCGTGCGCAGCGCCATCGACTTCGGGTTCTTCGGGTGGAACTGTTTGACGATCTTCGCCCACAGGACGCGCGCCGCGCGCATCTTGGCGATTTCCATGAAGTGATTCATGCCCACCGCCCAGAAGAACGAAAGCCGCGGCGCGAAGTCGTCGATCGAAAGCCCCGCCTGGATGCCGGTGCGCAGGTATTCCAGCCCGTCGGCCAGCGTGTAGGCGAGCTCGAGGTCGGCCGTCGCGCCCGCCTCCTGCATATGGTAGCCGGAGATGGAAATGCAGTTGAATTTCGGCATATTTTCCGCGCAATAGCGGAAAATATCGCCGATGATTTTCATCGAAGGCCCGGGCGGGTAGATGTACGTGTTCCGGACCATGAATTCTTTCAGGATGTCGTTCTGGATGGTGCCGCTCAGCTTCTGCGGCGGCACCCCCTGTTCTTCGGCGGCCACGATGTAGAAGGCCATCACCGGCAGCACGGCGCCGTTCATCGTCATCGAGACCGACATCTCGTCGAGCGGGATCTGGTCGAACAGGATCTTCATGTCCTCGACCGTGTCGATGGCCACGCCCGCCTTGCCGACGTCGCCGGTGACGCGCTCGTGGTCGGAATCGTAGCCCCGGTGGGTGGCCAGATCGAAGGCGACCGAAAGCCCTTTCTGCCCCGCGGCGAGGTTGCGCCGGTAGAAGGCGTTCGATTCCTCGGCCGTGGAAAAGCCGGCGTACTGGCGGATGGTCCACGGCCGCAGAACGTACATCGTCGAATAAGGCCCGCGCAGAAACGGCGGCACGCCGGCGGCGTAGTCGAGATGCTCCATCCGGGCCAGATCCTCGGCCGTGTAGCACGCCTTGACGGGAATCTGCTCGTTGGTGATCCAGGAAGCCGCCGCCGGGCAGGAATGAACGCCCGGCGTCGAGGGGACGAAATCGATATTCGCAAAATCCGGCCTCATGGAATCAAGCCTCCTTTCCGTCGATGCCAAGCCGGTCCTGCCACTCGGCCAGCGTCTCGACGATGTTGGAAAAGATGTGCACGAAGCCGGCGACGCCGGCCTGCTTGAGCGCTTCGATCTGCTCCTTCGGATTCCCCGCGACAATCACGGGCACGCTCGCGCGCGGGCAGACGTCGCGGGCGAAATCGAGGTATTCGGGGTCGGACGAACAGAGCACGATCAGGTCGGCCTGGCGGCCTTCGAGCGAGTCGGCTTCCTCGATTTCAAAGCCGGCGCAGCCGAAGAAATTCAGGCAGAATTGCGCGCGCGCCATCTTCATTTTCAGGTCGCCGCGCTTCAGCAGCAGGACTTTCGGCGTCCGGCCGGTCCGGCGGGCGTACCGCTCCGTGCGCAGCCGGATCTTCTCTATCGGCCGGGCCAGGCGCCATTCGGCGCCCTCGAGCGACCCGGCCTGGTCCAGCCGGCGCTCGGAGAGGTCCGGGTAGTTGTTGACGCCAACCATGACGCGGCGCCGGGAGGCGAACTCTTTCTCCTTCGCCTCCCGGGCCGAACGGATGGCGGCCTGCACGAACTCCTGCGCCTTGGCGTAGCCGCCCAGCGATTCCACCTGCTGGAAGAGCTTCCATGCTTCGGCGGCGAGGCTCGCAGTGAGCGATTCAATGAACCACGACCCGCCGGCCGGGTCCGCCACCTTGTCCAGATGCGCCTCTTCTTTCAGGATCAGCTGGACATTGCGCGCCAGGCGCGCCGGGTATCCGGCCGCCTGCACGTGGAGCGAGTCCGCGCCGCCCAGCACCGCCGAAAGGGCCTCGGTCGTCGAACGCAGCAGATTCGTCCACGGGTCGTAGATGCTCTTGTTCGACAAGGCGGTGACAGCGTGAATGCGGATCTCCGGACTGGCGCCATAGCACTCCGCCAGGCGCGCGTACAGCATGCGCCCGGCGCGGAGTTTGGCGATTTCCATGAAGTAGACCGATCCGACGGCGAAGGCCAGCGCCTCCGGCGCGCGGCCTTCGGCAAGCCGGTCGGACGCCTCCGCCAGCACAAACGCGAGTTCCTGCACAGCGGTGGCTCCGCGTTCGTGATGGAGGGCGCCGTTGACCGCGCCTGCGGGGACCGGCTCGTCGGAGATCTCCCACGGCCGGGAAACGCAATGGCGCCAGGTGAAAGGCGGGAGGTTTTCGCGCCGGTAATAGGGCCGGACGGCGATGCCCTCCGGCGTCTTCCAGACGAGTTTCTTCTCGTAATCGGCGCCCTTCAGATCCGCCAGGATCGCCGCCTCCCATTCCTCGGTGGGAACGGGCGGGAAATCCGGCAGAAGCCGGAGCATCTCCTCATGGCATGAGCTGGCTTCAGGCATGAGACGCACCCTCCTGGACGACTTCGATGAGGAACGAAAAATCCTTCGGGTGAACGAAGAAGATCATCGTCCCGCGGGAACCCGGACCGGGCTCCTGCGTCAGGTTGAAACCCTTCTCCTTCATGAAACGCCAGGCGGCCTGGATGTCCTTCACCCGGAAAGCAAGGTGGGCGAAGCCGCCGCGGCCGCCGTTCTTTTCGATCTGCCGGGCGACCGGCGATTCCGGCGAGAGCGGCTCGAGAAGCTGGATGAGGTTCGGGCCGTCGCCAACGCGAAGCAGGACCTCGCGCACCATGTGTCTGCCGTGCACCTCTTCGCGGTGGATTTCCGCAAACCCGAGCGCCTTGTATTTTTCCACCTGGGCGTCGAGCTGGCCTTGCGGCACGGCGATGGCGACATGATCGACGAATTCAAATCCGGCGGATTTCAGTTCTTCCATCATTGCAATTGCCTCTGTCTGTTTTTACTCGAATTCAACCAATACGGCGCCGGACTGCACGGAATCGCCGGGATTTACATTGACTTTTGCCACTTTTCCGGCGATGGGCGCGGTGATATTGGTCTCCATTTTCATCGCCTCCAGCACGAGCAGCGTGTCGCCCGGCTGGATCTGCTGCCCGGGCTGGGCCAGCACCTTGACGACGATGCCGTTGATGGGGCTGCGGCAGACTTTGGCCTCGTCCACAGGCTCGCCGCCCGCAGCGGGCGCCGCGGGCGCCGGAGCGGCCGGAACGCGCGCCGCGCCGGGCTGGATCATGTAGCTTGGCGGCAACTGCGGCCTGGGCGGCTCCGGCTCGAAGGCCTCCACATCCACCTCGTAGGTCTTGTTGTCAATGGTGATCTTCAGCTTCACGGCAAAAACTCCTTTCCTTCAGCGCGCCCTCGCGGGATGGGTCTGCGGGGCGACCTTGCGCGACGCCATGATGGACACGCGGCCCTGCTGCGCCCAGGCGGGCGAGCCGACCAGGCGGATGGCGCGGATGTGCGGGCGTTTTCCCAGAAATGCGGCGATGGCGGCGGAAATCGCCGCCAGGGTCTCTTCGGAAATCCCCTCTTCCGCGGGCTCCGGCGCCTCCGCGGCGGGGACTTCCACCACATGCGCGGGCGCCGCCGCGGCGGCCGCCTCCAGCCGGGCCAGCTTCTCCGCCAGCGCGGCCAGATGCTGCCGCAGCGCCGCCACCTCCTCGCCGAGGCTTTGCAGTGTGACCTGGCTCATCGGGGCCTCCTTGTCAGAGCGGAATCAGGCCGTGCTTCTTGCCGGGCCGGAGTTCGCGCTTGGTGTGCAGATACTCGAGCGACTGGGCGACGTACTTTCGCGTCTCGGCCGGCTCGATGATGTCGTCCACCAGCCTGCGGCCGGCGGCCACATAGGGATTGGCGAAAACCTCGCGGTATTTCTCGATCATTTCCTGCCGCTTTTTCGCCTTGTCGTCCGCCTCCGCGATTTCTTTCTTGAACACGATTTCGGCCGCGCCTTCGGCGCCCATCACGGCGATTTCCGCCGTGGGCCAGGCATAGACGCGGTCCGCGCCCAGGTCCTTTGCGCACATGGCGAGATAGGCGCCGCCGTAGGCCTTGCGCAGCACCACCGTGATCTTCGGCACCGTGGCCGCCGACCAGGCGAACAGCATCTTGGCCCCGTGCCGGATGATCCCGTTGTGCTCCTGCGCCACGCCGGGAAGGAAGCCCGGCACGTCCACAAAGGTCACCAGCGGAATGTTGAACGCGTTGCAGAAGCGCACGAAGCGGGCGCCCTTGGAGCTGGCGTCGATGTCGAGCACCCCCGCCTGGACAGAAGGCTGGTTGGCCACCACGCCGACCGTGCGGCCGTAAATGCGCGCGAACCCGACCACGAGGTTGGGCGCATGCCCCGCCTGCACTTCCAGAAAATCGGCGTTGTCGACCACGCGGAGAATCACCTCGCGCACGTCGTAGCCCTTCTTGCCGTCGACGGGCACGATGCTGTTCAGCTCGGGGTCGGGGTCGCAATGGTAGCTGCCAGGGACCTCGGGCGGGTCTTCCAGGTTGTTCGACGGCAGAAAGCTGAGCAGCTTCTGGCAGATCAGAATGGCCTGGCGGTCGTCCTCGGCGATGAAATGGATGACGCCCGAGCGGACCATGTGCGCGTCCGGCCCGCCCAGCTCCTCCATGGTCACGTTCTCGCCGGTGACCTGCTTGATCACGTTCGGCCCGGTGATGAACATGTGGGCCTTGCGCGTCTGGATGATGAAGTCGGTGAGGGCTGGCGAATAGGCGGCGCCGCCGGCGCAAGGCCCGCAGATCAGCGAGATCTGCGGCACCACGCCGCTCAGCATCACGTTGGTGTAAAAGACGCGGCCGTAGCCGGAGAGCGAGTCGATGCCCTCCTGCACGCGCGCGCCGCCCGAGTCGTTGATGAAGATGAACGGCGAGCCGGTCTTCAGCGATTGCAGCATCGCATCGGCCACCTTGTGCGAGTGCAGCTCGCCGGCCGAGCCGCCCAGGACCGTAAAGTCCTGGCTGGCGACGTGAACCAGGCGGCCGCCGATGGCCGCCGAGCCGGTCACCACGCCGTCGGCGGGCGCGTCCTTGCCGGCCATGCCGAACAGCGTGGCCCGGTGCTGGGCGAAGGCGCCCGTCTCCAGGAAAGAGCCGGGGTCGACCAGCGCGTCAATCCGCTCGCGGGCCGTCAGCTTGCCTGACGCGCGGTGCTTCTCGAGCTTGTCGGCGCCGCCGCCGTTGTATATATGCTGGCGTTTCTTGCGCAGCTCCTCGATGCGCTGCTCCATGGATTGAAATGACATAAAGATAATGCCTCAGTCTCTGAATATGCAGTCCTGCAAACAGGCGTCTTTGCAAAAAAACGCCAAAAACAGACTCTACTTGACCGGCTCGACCGTGACCCGGTGGGTTTTCTCGCCGATCCGGACTTCATAATCGACCCGGGACAGAACCGGCCCCTTGCCGTTTCCTGCCGGCGCCGCGGCGGCAGGCCGGGCCGTCTCGGGGTCCTTGCCCAGGTTCTTCGGTCCCTCGTGGCGCGTGGCGAAGAACTTGGGCGCCACCTGCGGGAACATGGCGTAGGTGAGCACGTCCTCGTCCGAACCGTTGCAACCCGGCAGGGCGATGGCGGCGGAGCGGAGCTCGCCCCATTCCGGCTTCAGCAGGTCGGCGGGGCGGCATGTAATCGGCTCCTTCTTCGCCTGCTTTGCGGCCAGCTGGATCAGCTCGGGGTTGCGCTGCCCGATGGTCGCGCCGTAGTAGCCGAGCATCAGGTCGGCGAACTCGCCGGTGAGCACCTTGTAGCGGCCCATCATGACGTTGAACACCGCCTGGGTGCCGACAATCTGGCTGGTGGGCGTGACCAGCGGCGGGTAGCCCGCGTCCTTGCGCACGCGCGGCACCTCCTCAAGCACTTCGTGGATGCGGTCGGCCGCGCCCTGCTGGCGAAGCTGGCTCTCCATGTTCGAGATCATCCCGCCGGGGATCTGCGAGTCGAAAATTTCCGTGTCGACGCCGGTGATATTGGAAAGGAATTCCTGGTAGCGCGGCCGGATTTTGTCAAAATGCCGCTTGATATTCAGCAGCCGCCTCTTGTCCAGGGACGTCGAATACGGCGTTCCCTCGAGCATTTCGACAAGGCTCTCGGTCGGGTTGTGGCCGGGCCCGAGCGACAGGGAGCTGATCGAGGTGTCAACGCAGTCGGCGCCCGCCTCGATCGCCTTCATCAGCGACACCATGGTGACCCCCGTGGTGGCGTGGACGTGGACGTGCACGCGCACCTCCTCCCCGCAGGCGTCCTTGATGGCGCGCACCAGCTCGTAGGCCGGCGCCGGCTTGAGCAGCGCCGCCATGTCCTTGATGCAGAGCGAGTCGCACCCGAGGTCGAGCAGCTGCTCGGCCAGCTCCACGTAGCCGGTGATGGTGTGCAGCGGGCTGATGGTGTAGCAGATGGTGCCCTGGGCGTGCTTGCCTGCGCGCTTCACCGCCTGGATGGCGCGGCGCAGGTTGCGGATGTCGTTCAGCGCGTCAAACACGCGGAAGACGTCCATGCCGTTCTCGGCCGCCTTCTCGACGAAGCGGTCGACGACGGTGTCTTCGTAGTGGCGGTATCCGAGCAGGTTCTGGCCGCGCAGCAGCATCTGGAGGCGCGTGTTCGGCATCGCCTTGCGGAATGCGCGCAGCCGCTCCCAGGGGTCTTCGTTCAGGAAGCGGATGCAGGCGTCGAACGTCGCCCCGCCCCAGCATTCCACAGACCAGTAGCCGGCCTTGTCGATGTCCTCGCAGGCCGGCAGCATGTCTTCCAGCGCCATGCGGGTGGCCATCAGGGACTGGTGGCCGTCCCGCAGGACGAGTTCGGTGACGTCAACGTGTCGGGTAGTCATGATGAGTGCTCACAGATATGATGTGGCGCCCGGGGAACCGGATGGAGCTTGGCGAGCGCCATACTGTTTCTATAATATCAGACCTAGATATCCTGTTGGGGATCTCAACAACCGCGAGACAGCGAGATCTGGCCCCTCCTTATAAGTTGTTTGAGATGAATGAATTATACCTTATAT
>Ga0272446_1000639_pt1 | contig 53777 bp, 35 predicted proteins | sample YNPCB0061_FD_194587 | JGI IMG/M metagenome (GOLD analysis project Ga0272446, IMG submission 194587) | Hot spring microbial mat communities from Yellowstone National Park, WY, United States - YNP-CB-006-1 | ecosystem: Environmental > Aquatic > Thermal springs > Hot (42-90C) > Sediment | place... | reverse complement strand
CGGCTCGCGTTCATCCAGGATGTACATGGGGCGACCCGATCCGTTGGGGAAGGTCTGAGCGGGATCGATGCCGAGTTGGCGATAAATCGTGCTCAGGACCATCGCCACAGTGCAGGGTCGATCCTTGGGACGCTCCCCCTTGGCCGTGGTGGAGCCGATGGCTTGCCCCATCTTGAGCCCACCTCCCGCAATGAGTGCCCCCATCACCGGTGCCCAGTGGTCCCGGCCCGCATTCCCGTTGATTTTCGGCGTGCGGCCAAATTCTCCCCACATGACCGTGATGACATCCTCGGCCATCCCGCGGTCGTGAAGGTCCTGAATCAGATTGGCGACCCCGCGATCCACGTTGGGCAATTGCCGTTTCAAGGTCTGGAAATTGTTGCCGTGGGTATCCCAGCCGCCAATCGAAAGCGTCACGCAGCCAACCCCCGCCTCGACCAAACGGCGCGCGGTGAGGAACTGCTCGACCCCTTTGTAGCGTTCAAGGGTTTTTGGATCTTCCTTCTTAATATCCAGTGCTTGACGAACCACCCCGGCGGTAACCATCTCCAGGGCCTTGACGGTGTAAGCGTCCATGCCAGCCATCGTACCACTGGCATCGAGTTCCCGACGTGTATCATCGAACGCATCGAGCAGCTCCTTCCGCTCGGTCAGCCGATCCGGGTTGACGCCATTGGCCAGTCGCAAATTGGCATTCCCCGGGCCGCCGGGAGTGAAGGGCCGGTGCGCAATCCCCAGATAGCCCGGTTCGGTCCCCCGGCTCATGCCCCGCAAGGAGACGAACGGAGGAACCGCGCCATTGGTGCTGCTCCGCAGTTTGGAAACGACCGATCCGAAACTGGGGTGATCCGCCGTCCGGTTGACGCGGTCCGGATAGCCGGTCATCACCAATGAATCGCTGTGCTCATCGACCGAAACGATCGAACGGATGCACGCGAGCTTGTCCCACATTTTGGCCTGCAAGGGGAAATGCTCACAGATTTCGACCCCGCTGACATTCGTCTTGATGGGTTTGAATTCACCCCGAAATTCCGCGGGAGCCTCGGGCTTGAGGTCGTACATGTCCAAGTGGGAAGGCCCACCGGGCAGGTAAATCATGATCGCCGCCTTTTGGGAGCGCAACGGTTGAGTCGCGTTGGCAGCGGCATGAGTGCGGGCTTGCAGCATGTCGGCCAGAGTTAACCCAGCACCAAAGGCCCCAATTTGCAGGAAATCTCGGCGGGAAATGCCATCGCAAAACCGGTGGGCAGAACCGTAAAACCGCAGCATGGGAGGACCCCCTCAGGCGTAGGGCCGGCAGGCAGGATAGACTGGGCAACCGGCAGGTGGGAGGAACAATCGGGATACCCAACTACTTAAATCTTCACGTCTTTTTCAGCGAAGTCAACCAAAAAATGGAAAATTTTTGAACTTTTGTTCACCTAGCGTCACTGGGGGCGCAGCGGAATCACATAGCGGGTGATGAAGGTGAAAAAGGCTAGGCATGCGGCCGAGTCGCACAGATGGAGAATCTCATGGGGGCCAAGCAGGCCGGGAATTAGGACGGGCCATTGGAACAATTCGCACACAGCCCCAATGGTGTAGAGGAGTGCGCCGAGTAACGCCCAGTTCATCGCACGCCAGCCCAGCACCCGATAATACGTCACAACCGGTAAAACCCCCACCCAGCCCAAACCCAAGTACAGGCCCACCATCACGGCATGGGGAGCCTGCGGAACCAACCACAAGCACGCCACACCGGTGGCGGCCAACGCCCAGATTGCCCATAAAAACCATCGCCGCCAACGGCCTGTTAGCACCACCGCGATCACCGGCGTGTTCGTGCCAGCAATCAGCAAGTAGATTGCGGACTGATCGAGCTTTTGATAGAACCGCCGTTCCTCCGGCGAGGTGAAGTGCAGACCGTGAAAGACCCCGCTGGCCAGGAATAACAGGATCATGGAAATCCCATACACCAGCACCGCCCAGCGCCGACCGGCAACCGGGGGCGTCACCCGAAGCAGGATCAATGTTGCAAACACCGCCCAGACTGCCGTGACGAGGTGGGAGGCGGAACTAATCGGATCGCGAAGGTCCATCGATGGTCAAATCACCAGATAAAGATCAATCGGTCGCCCAACTCCAAACGGTATTCCTAACCGGACTGCTCACCAGGACCAAATCGCCCGTTGATTCACTCCGGCTCAGATGCGACACTACCATTCCCACCTGACCCGGGCAACGCGAGTCCACAGAGTTGTACCCACACCCCGGGCGACCCCCAGAAATGGCACGATTATGATCCACTTGCGAAAACGAGTGTATTCCCTCCTGCTACTGAGTCTCTGCACGCTCACCAGCACGGCGGGCCGCACCCAGCCACCCACGAACGAGGTTCTGGCCGTGCTAACAGGCCATACCGACACGATCGAAGCAGTGGTTTTCAGCCCGGACAACACGGTAATCGCAACAGCGAGTTTCGATCGAACCGCCCGACTTTGGGACGCGGCCACGGGCCAGCAATTACGAATCCTGAGCGGCGAACAGGGACACAAAGGGCAGGTGCTTGCCGTGGACTTTTCACCCGATGGCGAGTTTCTGGCAACGGGGGGAGCCGACAATGTTGCACGCGTTTGGCAGTCCGGCCTGAGCTTTCCAAGCCCCGCATTCGCAGCAGTTGCATCGGTTGCCGGTCCTGCGGCGGGGTTCCAGTTCGTCGGCGAGTTCTTGGCCCCACTCGAGCGCCGAACCCGCCGCATGGCGCTTGCCTCCGCCAATCCAATCAAGAGCTTCCCGCATCCCAATCTGGTGGATGCCGTGGCGTATAGCCCGAACGGGCAATGGCTCGCCACCGGTTGCCATGACGGCAAACTCCGCATTTGGGACATTGCCAAGGGAACGAGCGTCAAGGAGATCGAAGCCCATGTTCAAAAATCGCCTCAACAGGTGCAACACCCGATTTATGCAGTGACCTGGACACCGGACGGTCAGCAAATTTACACCGCCAGTTTCGATAAAACTATTAAGCTGTGGAATGTGGTCAGTGGGCAACTCATCCGCGAATTCAAGGCCGCGCCCGAACCAGTCCCGCTTGCACCCAAGAAAGACATGCCGAAAAAAGAGGCAGAAGCAAAAGCCAAGGATCCTGGTTCCGCTCAAGCCGACCCCTCCAAAAACGGCCAACAAGCATCGCAAACATCGGCGGTTTCCTTGGGGCACCGCGACCAGGTCTTCAGCTTGGCGTTGTCCCCGGACGGGAAATTTCTGGTTTCGGGTTCCAGTGATCGAACGATCAAGCTATGGGATACCACGACCGGACAAGTTGTGCGGGATTTTCCCAATCCGGACTTGAAGCCGGTCTTTCCAACTGAGCCGACACCCTCGCATCCGGGATGGGTTCAAACGGTCCGGTTCACGGCGGATGGAAAATTTCTGGTCAGTGCCGGCCCGGCGCCCCGAAAAAAAGGCTATGTCGCTGTCTGGAACGTCCAGACGGGTGAGCGGGTGTGGAGTCGGTCTTGGGATGCGGGTCCGGTTCACGGCTTGGCACTCACCTCCGATGGGGCGCGGATGGTGATCGGTTGTGCGGCAGCGAACGATCCAGCCGCTCCTGTCGCTGTGGTCGTGAAATTTCCCGGTCGGTAAACGGTTACTGGAGCAACGTGCCAAGGCCGGAAGAATAGGGGCAAGTCCATTGGGGAATTCCTAGACTCTCCAGTAACCCGAACCTCGATGACCTTCACAGGCGGAAAGAGACATGATGGACGCACTGCAGCAGGCGGATCCCGAGGTCTTCTCCATCATCGCGAACGAACGTCGCCGGCAACAACTTGGCCTCGAGATGATCGCCAGCGAGAACTACACCAGCCCCGCTGTGATGGCTGCCCAAGGTTCGTGTCTGACCAACAAGTACGCGGAGGGTTACCCCGGCAAGCGCTACTATGGCGGTTGCGAGTATGTGGATCAGGTGGAACAACTGGCGTTGGATCGTGCCCGGAAGTTGTTTGGAGCGGATCATGTCAACGTGCAGCCGCACTCCGGAGCGCAAGCCAACATGGCTGTGTTCCTGGCGGCGCTCCAACCGGGAGATACCATCATGGGGCTTGATCTGGCCCACGGCGGGCACTTGACCCACGGCATGAAACTCAATTTCTCGGGGAAGTATTTCAAAGTCGTCTCCTACGGCGTTCGGCGGACCGACCACCGCATTGATTTTGACGATATGGTGGCCAAGGCCCGGGAGTATCGACCCCGAATCATCATCGCCGGTGCGAGTGCTTATCCCCGTCAGATCGACTTTGGCCGGTTCGCCGAGGTTTGTCGGGAAACCGGTGCGTTGTTGATGGTGGATATGGCGCATATTGCGGGGCTGGTGGCGGCCAAACTGCATCCGGACCCCGTGCCGCATGCGCACTTTGTGACCAGCACAACCCACAAGACGCTCCGTGGACCTCGGGCCGGATTCATCCTCTGCACCAAGGACTGGGCTGATAAGATTAACTCAGCGGTTTTCCCCGGCGTGCAGGGTGGCCCCCTGATGCATGTGATCGCTGCCAAAGCGGTGGCGTTCGGGGAAGCCCTGCAGCCCCGCTTCCGCAATTACATCGCCCAAGTGCTCGCCAATGCGCAGGTCCTGGCCGAGCAGTTGCAAGCGGCGGGCTTTCCCTTGGTATCCAACGGAACGGATAACCACTTGCTCCTGGTCGATGTCACCGCGAAGGGGCTTACCGGCAAGCAAGCCGAACAGGCACTGGATCGTGCCGGTATCACGGTTAACAAGAACATGATCCCATTTGATGCCCGTAAACCCCTCGATCCCTCGGGTATTCGAATCGGTACACCGGCCTTGACCACCCGCGGGATGAAAGAGGCGGAAATGCGTCAGATCGCGCAGTGGATGGTGGACGTGCTCAACCATGCCAATGATGCACCGATTCTCGATCGGGTCCGCAGCCAGGTTCAAGAATTCTGTCAGCAATACCCTGCCCCGTCGGAAGTTTGACCTACGAATCGACCAGTTGCGCTGCGGAGTCAAGGAGCTATCGTGTTACCGGTGATCTTGCTGGCGTGCTGCTTTTTTCTTCTCCTCTTGATTCCCGTATTGCTGTTTCTCTTTACGTACATTTTTCGCCAAGCCTGCGTTCTGTGCGGGTTACCGAAACCCTCGGTTTTGACTGCTTTTGGGGTGATGTTGCTCATCCGACTGAGCACGTTTGTATCCGAGGCGATCATGGAGGTGATCGTCGCCGAGTCGTGCCGGGCCGCGGGGCTGCCCCGGTGGGAAACGGGTATCATTGTCGTCATCCTCTTTATTCCCGTGGATTTGCTGATCTCGGCGGGATTGCATGCTGCCTTGATGAACATCAAGTTCGGTAAAGGCATCGAGGTGTGGTTTGTGCAGTGGCTGATCATCCTTTCGATCGTCATCGTCGTGTCTCTGATTGCCATCATCATTTATCTGGCGTTTGGATGACCTCTTACTTTGCCACCTGCGCCCGAGGGCTAGAACCGGTACTGGCCCAGGAACTCACGGCACTGGGGGTCCGTGCGGTTGAGCCGGGCCGCGGTGGGGTTCGATTCACCGGTGATACTGCAGCACTTTACCGAGCAAATTTATGGTTACGGACCGCAATCCGCGTGTTGCAACCGATATGGGAAGCTGACATTTCCTCGACGGATGAGTTGTACGCGGTCACTCGTGAGGTCAAGTGGTCGGACTATCTGACCCCCGATCATACACTGGCGGTGGATTGTAATGTGCGTGATTCGGCGATCACACATTCGCAATACGCCGCCCGGCGGGTGAAGGATGCCATTTGCGACCAATTCCGGGAACGAACCGGGCGTCGGCCCAGTGTGGATCCCGACCAACCCCTGTTGGGGCTGAACCTGCATATCTATCGCAATCATGCGGTGCTCAGCCGGGATAGCTCCTGGGTTTCATTGCATAAGCGGGGGTATCGACCCATTCAGACCATCGCCCCGCTTAATGAAGCGCTGGCTGCCGGGTTGATCTTGCACACGGGCTGGGATCCGGCGACGCCACTCGTCGATCCCCTCTGCGGTTCGGGCACTTTTTGCATTGAAGCCGCCTGGATCGCCCTGAAGCGGCCGCCGGGATTAACCCGCCGCTGGTTCGGCTTCCAGGGTTGGCGGGATTTCGACCGGCCATTGTGGAATGCTCTTCGCGATGAGGCCCGCGCGAACATCCGCAAGCAATTACCCGCACCAATTAGCGGCAGTGATGTCCACAAAGGAGCAATTGAACTCGCTTGGGCCAATGCCCGAGCCGCGGGCGTCGGTCACCTGTTGAAGCTGGAGCAACGGAAACTGGGCGATGCACGACCGCCTGACGGGCCAGCCGGGTTGGTTATCGTCAACCCTCCCTATGGCGAGCGCATCGGGGAGGAGCGCGAATGGACCCGGCTCTATTCCCAACTGGGAGCTGTGATGGGCCGATACTGGTCAGGGTGGCGACTGGTGGTCTTCACGAGTAACCCGCGACTGGCTCGCACGGTAGGGCTTCCCATCCTGAAGAGCGTGCCGTTTTTCAACGGGAAAATTCCTTGCCAGCTCTGGGAATACGACACAACCACCCCTTCGTAAACACTTCACTCACTTGTTGACCCGATTGTGGATGTTCTCCAAAACCCCTCGAAACCGGTGATCGTTGGGCTGACCAAAATCCTGCTCGAACCTATCGATGCCGATACCATCCCGCAATCCCGCCAATTCGGGGAGGAGCGCACCGGGTGTCAGCCGGGTTCCCAGTTGCTTGAGCAGCATCGGTTGATCCAGCAGTTTCTTGCCCAGGGCAATTCCACTAAACTCAGCCGCCAGACAGGAGAGGCTAAGGCCAGCCGGACGGTGCAGATCGAACAGCGATTCACTCACCGCGCTATTTTCAGCCACGACGACGCCGAGTAACTGACCCTCGACACAACCCACCGCGAAGTACTGGCGGAAGTCGCGTCGATTCCGCATCGTTGGATTGGCCAAATACTTCAAACGCCGATTTCGATCCGAATCCGATTCGATTTCTCGAACCGTCGCACTCAGCAATGGGTTATCTCGGAGTCGATTGGTGTCATCGAGGCCAATCCCCAGACCAAGAAGAAACCCGCCAATCTGCTCGGGGCCATCGTACTGCAGGGCGGTTTGAACTGCTGTCCGAAACAGTTCTGCGGTCAAAGCATCACCAGTCAAGCGTTGTTCGGCCGCATAGGTTTCCAGCCGGTGGATGATCGCCTGGAGAACGGATCGGGCGATCGCCAGGCGTTTCGCTTCGTTGTACGATCGTGGAGCTGGTTCTGGCCGTACCAATGGTTCATCGGGTGGAAATCCAGCCTTTTCGAGTAATGCCAGATAATCGTTGGGCCGAGGATCCTGGGGATAAGCCCGTGCCAAAGCTCCGTACACCCGAGTCAGCCGGTGCCGGTCGACCTGGGGGATAGTAGCCAGCTCGGTCATTCCGCCGCGCCGTACGTCGGCCCACAGGTTCAAGGCCAAAGCATTGAGCGGATCGAGACGGATCACATATCCCGGCCGCACTGCCTGACCGTCGCCAAGTTTCTCCCGCATGATCGACCCCGGGTCGGGGCTCGTAACTGCTCCCAACAGCCGTGCCACGTAATGAAGCAGGACCTCAACCCGCTCAGGTTCGCTTTTCGGATACCATTCCCGAATGAGAACATGCGCCGCCCCCAACCCACGGGTAACACCAAAGCCACCTGTGACATCGAGCTTGCGTGAGGTGAAGCCAATGGCGACGACTCCCGCTTTGGGCTTAACCGAATTCTCGAAGCGAGTCAGTTGTTCCTGGAAGTCGTTTGAGTTCGGAAGCGACTTCCAGGTATCGTAGCCCACGAAGTCCAGGCTAAATCCGGTTTGACTTTCCAGAACGGTGTTAGCTTCCGTTAAGCGTTTTCGGGTGTCGGCCTGCCAGACGGCCTCGGCTCGGGGGTCCGCATCATCAACGAGTAGCACTACGGGAACCTTCACCGGCTGCCGCGGTCGCGGATTCAATTCGGGCCTTAAATCACGTTCCGGCGGCTGACCGGGCATTTCGAGCTGTTCGACCGACAGCCCCCCGCCCGGCTTTGGAATCGCGACATACGCATGATAAGGCTCGACATGGATGGTTTCTAAGGTTCCTCCAACTGTTAATGACAGAGTTGCAGGGCCGGTCAAGTCAATTGGTAACACTTGGTATGGCGGCACAACATGATTTCGAGTTGGTTGGTTGGGCACGGCAATTACTAGGTGAATACGCTCGGCAGAATAATTCCCGACCACGATAACGCCCGCCGGGCTGCTGATCGGTATCAGCCCAACAGCAACAAGTGCGGCCAAACTCTTTCGCATCGTAACGCTCCTCGGGTCGCTCACGAGATGATCGAGTCGTGTCGGGGGTGGCAAGTCATGGTCAACCCGTCCTACAATGACATTATCTTCTAAGATTGACTAGGAGTTCGCATGTCGGCACCGGCCACGCTCGCACACACCGGAGTTGCAAGCAAGCCCGCCTCGCAACCCGCACCGTCACGTTGGGGTCGCCGAATCGACGTCTTGCTTGTGGGTCTGGTGCTGCTATTTGGCTTTGTTGCCGCCTCATTTTTGGCCCGGAATTCCGACGTATGGCTCCACCTGGCAACAGGTCGTGCACTGGTTCAGGGACACTACGAATTTGGTCACGATCCCTTCAGCTACACCACCACGGACCTGTACTGGGCCAATCACGCTTGGTTGTTCGATATGGGATTGTACCTTACTTACCAATGGATGGGTGATGCATTCGTGGTGGGGATGAAGGCCGTTGGGGTGGCTGCGATTGCGAGCTTGCTTTTGATACTGGCTCGTGGCTCAGGCCCACTTTGGGTACCGCTGGGTTGTGTGCTGCTGGCCGTGCTCGCCATGACACCGCGGTTACTGCTTCAACCAACCCTCGCATCAGTCCTTCTCCTAGCGGCGGTATTATGCTGTCTGCGGGTAGGGAGGCGATGGTTGATTCTTGTTCCGATACTCGTGGCGCTGTGGGTGAACCTGGATTCGTGGTTCCTGCTCGGCCCGATTGTCGTTGTGCTCTACTGGGCGGGTAGCAAATTGGAGCCGCTCTCTGTGCCAGTCTGGCCACAATGGCTGATACCAGCCACGTTTTTGGCAACTCTGGCAAGTCCACATCATATTCATGCTCTAACTTTGCCGACGGAACTGTCGCCGGCTGTGTGGTCCAGCGGCCTCGCGGATGATCCGCGCTTCTCGGGTTTATTCGTTTCACCTTGGCATTTGAGCACGCTGGGGGCGCGAGGCGGTTACAACCTGGCCGCCTGGGCGTACCTGATCCTGCTCACATTGGGCGGACTTTCATTCCTGGTCCAACCCCGCGCACTCTTGAGCTGGCGTGGCCTGGTCTTGTTACCGTTTGCTGCACTGGCTGGCTGGCAAGCCCGGCTGATTCCCTTCTTCGCGGTGGTCGCTGGTCCGATCACAGCGCTCAACATCCAGGACAGGATGGCTCGACAAACACTGGTCCAAACGGGCCGGTTAGCTATCGGTCTGGCTAGCAGCGCACTAATCGCTTTAGGCTCTTTCGGCTGGTTGGTTGGGTTCAACAACCGTGAACGCGGCATTGCCTGGGGAATCGTGTCGGATCCGACGCTAGCACGCGCTGCCCAGGGAATCCAAGAGTGGCGCGATGCCAACCAGATCCCTTCCGATACCAGGACTTTCCCCACCCACCCGGATCTCGCTCACTACATCGCGTGGTTTGCTCCCAACGAGAGGGGCTTTCTCGATTCCCGGTTCACACTGTTCACCACGGTTGCAAACGACTATGAGAATTTGTCCCGGGCTTTGGGACTACGACCGGATGAAAACAGCGACCAGCAACAATTCGGTGAGCTTCTTGAAAAGTATCACATCGGCGCAGTGATTCTCCATGATCCCGACCCGAAGCGGATGACCGGTGCTTTGAGTGTGAGCGTCAGCCGCCAACCGCGACTTTGGCAGCTGGTGCGAGTTGATGGAAATGCGGTCTTATTGATGCCGGAAGGAGCCTCGAACACGATCAAGCTCTTCAACCCGGATCGCATCGTATTTGGTCCACCAGATCCGGCCGATATTCCCGCGGCAACTACGGGGCCAGTAGCTTTGGCGGAGCCAACCCCCTGGTGGCTCCAAAAACCCCATCGGGGACGAAAAGGCTCCTGGGAAGCTGATTCGGCGACCGTTTTTCTGCGGCTTTTCGAGATCGGTCAATCGGATGGGGTAGCTCAGTCGTCCGCGTTACCCCTTTTGGCCGTGCGTGCCGCCCGAAAGGGAGTGGAGATCGATCCAGCCGATGCGACCGCCTGGTTGATGATTGGACGAGCCTACCAGGGCCTCGCCGAGCGGTCCTGGGAACGAGAAGCTGGAGATCAGCTCACATTGCTGCAAAATCTTCGTCAAATCCAAATCACGACAGCACTGGTGCAGTCGGCTCTGCAGAATCCCGACTCGCTTGCAACTCATGATGCATTGGTCAGCATATTCACGCGTCGCCAAGCCTACGATCTGGCCCATCAGCACGCCGCTCGAGCCCTGAGCCTGATCCAACGGAGCGGCCCCTCACGGGAAGAAACACTCGAGCAGTTTGCTCAGCGAGTGGCTCGTGTAAGCGATTTTGTGCGTCAACTGGAAGAAACTGTTCAGGATGCGGAAAACCGGTTTCTCATCCGTACCACTGGTATGACGGGAGAGCCGCTGAATCGTGCAAAAATTGCAGCAGACCTCGGTCTATACCAAAAAGCCGTTGACATCCTCCAAATTTCCCATCCGGATCTGTATGGAATCGAAGGCTTAGCCTTGCTGGGCGAATTGTTGATTCAAAGTGGTCGAGCCGCGGAAGCCCGGGTGCTGTTAGATCGGCCTGAGTTAAAGGAAAACCCGAACGCATTGGGAGTGGCGACCATTCCGGGTAAACCCCACCCTAATGGACATCACTGGTCGTATCGGGTGCCGGCGGTTCTCTGGTTCGAGTTGTGTGTTTCAGCTTCGGCGGGTCACTATCCCGCCGCTTTCCAAGCGATCAATCGGATGCAGGCCTGGTTGCAAACATTGGAAAACAATCAGGAACCCGAGTTGCGGTTGCAGTTCCTGCGCATCCTCGGTTTGGAAATTGGGCAGGGACAGCCGGTTGGTCGGACATGGGCCTGGCTCGATACAGCGATCAAACGAAGCCACTGGGGCGACTTACTCTCGCATGTTAAGTTCCTTGCCATTGCTCGGGCGGATCTTCAGACGTTGGCCGGCGTGTTGGAATTGGAACGAGGCGATGCGGCAAATGCTGGTCGTCGTTTTATCCTCGCTGAGAGGCTCTACGAAGCGAATCGTACCCTGGCACCGTCGTTACCGGGTGCCCCACTCACTGCTCGATATCTCCAACAATTACGACAATACAACTCCATACCTTGAAGTTGCAGAGGCGACCCATGAGCATTTCGGTACCCATTCGACTTGCGGGGTATCTCTCCGTCGCGGCAATGGCGGGTTTGATCATTGGCAGCGTGGGCTGTCACAAACCGACTCCGCCAGAGCCTCCGCCCACTTCCTTCGAGATCACCTTGCCGGAGGACCTCGAAACGCAGGTTCATAATTTTTGTGGAGGCTCGTGCCACGCCTATCCCCCTGCCGACAGCTTCCCGCGATCTCACTGGCGAGCCGAAGTGGAGCGCGGTTTTCGCTTTTTCGATGATTCCGGTTTGCCTCTAACACCTCCAAAACTCGGGCATGTTGTGCGCTACTATGAGGAGCGTGCCCCAGCTGAATTCCCGCCTGCAGAGATCATTCCCGCCTCGAAACCACTCGACATTCAGTTCGAGCAACTGGGATACCCTCCTCCCGCTGGTCCAACCCGGCCCATGATCTCCAATCTTCAGGCGGTTCGGCTTCCTCCACCGGGTGTGACGGATCCAGACCAGATCGCCAAGGAGCCGGTAACACTCCTGGCCTGCGATATGCAAGGGGGGCGGATTCTCGCCCTTCGACCCAGCGATGCTAACCCGGCCTGGAAAGTCATTGCACAGGTTCCCAATCCCGCCCATGCCGAGGTCATTGATCTGAACAAGGATGGAATCCTCGATATAATCGTGGCCGATCTTGGCAGCTTCCCACCAACCGACCGACGATGTGGAAGTGTGGTCTGGCTCCGTGGAAAATCGGACGGTTCATTCGAACCGGTTACTTTGCTCTCGAATGTCGGCCGGGTCGCTGATGTACAGGCAGCCGATTTTCGTGGTACCGGACAACTGGATCTGATCGTAGGGGTTTTTGGTCTACACAAAACGGGTGAAATCATCCTGCTTGAGAATCACACCGCCGACTGGCGGAAACCGGAGTTCAAAGCTCGTGTGGTGGATTCGCGAAACGGTACCATCCACGTTCCGGTGATCGATTTGAATGAGGATGGAAAGCCCGATTTTATCGCACTCATTGCCCAGGAGCATGAGCAGGTTGTGGCCTTTATCAACGAAGGCGGCGGCAAATTCCGTCCTCGCACGATTTACTCAGCTCCTCACCCCGGGTGGGGAAGCAGTGGCATTCAGTTGGTCGATATGAATGGCGACGGGAAACGGGACGTGCTCTATACCAACGGCGACATTCTCGATGAACCCTACCTGTGGAAGCCCTATCACGGTATTCAGTGGCTAGAAAATCAAGGTGATTTGAACTTCAAGTACCATCGCATTGCCAACATGTACGGTGTTCATCATGCCATGGCAGCTCCCATCACAGGGGGCCAATTCATGGACGTGCTGGCCGTGAGTTTCTTACCCGCCGACAAATTCGGTGATCGCGGCAAGAAGCGAGCCGATGCCGTCGTACTCTTTCAACAAGTGGCACCCGGTCAATTCGAACGCCATACTTTGGCGGTCGAATCGTGCGATGCCGTGGCATGTCTTGCCGCTGATCTGTATGGCAACGGATTGATCGATCTCGTTTCAGGCAACTTCAGCTCACAGCAAACCAACCAACCGGTAACGATTTGGAAAAACCTCGGGAAAAAGCGATAGCGAGCCCAAATCCAGCGTATGAAAACGGAAGCTTCAGCTTGCTGGACATTCAAGCTCAGGAACCGTGTCTGGAGGTTGACTGATTACTGGTTGGCTCGCTTGCGATGTTGCTCAGCCAAGGCCTTGTTGCCTTGGCGTTCATAGTGCTCAGCCAACGCCGCATGAGTGAGTTGATGGTCGGGGTTCAGAGTGAGAGCCCTCAACATCCACTGTTCACCCGCATCGAGCTGCCCCGATTGCCACATGAGTAGACCCATTTCGTAGTGTAAGGCCGGGTCGAGTGGTTGTTCCGCTAACTTGCGACTTTGGAGTTCCCCAATGCGTTCGATGCGATCCTTTAACTCATCCGCTTTCGCCTGCTGAAGTTTCGCTTCTTCTAGCTTGCCCTGTTGGCGAAGGGCTTCAAAGAGGAGCCATTGGGTTTGATAGTCTTCCGGGAGAAGCCCCGCAGCACGGCGGAGATACTGTTCGGCTTGCTCAGGATCTTTCTGAGCCAAGGCGAGTTGTCCTCGTATTCGCAGGCAGAACCCATGATTCGGGTTCTTCTCCAAAGCCGCGTCCAGCAATTGCTGAGCTTGCATGGTGCGTTGTGTCATCAAGTAACAGCGGGCCAGTCGCGCTTGAACATCGGGGTTATCCGGTGACTCACGCGCAAACAATTCAAGGTGCTCGATGGCCTCGTCATAACTACCGAGGTTCAGAAGGCAAGTGATCAAGTTCCATCGTGTTCGTTTCCGTGTTGGGTCCAGTGCCAGAACCTTCCGGTAATCGTCGGCTCCGCGTACCAACCCTTTGCCGTTCACAAAAATTTTGCCTCGCAGCTCCAAGGCCCGAATATTCTCCGGTTGTTTCCGGAGCCAGAGAGTCACGCAGGCCATGGCATCGGGATTCCGATAGACGCGAAGATAACCCTCGATGAGTGCCTCCCAGACCAATGGAGCCAACTCGGCAGATTGGTCGGCTCGTTTCTGAAGGTACTCTTCCACCTCGGGGAAATTCCCACCAGCAGCTTGGATCAATGCCCATTCAAAGGCTGTTTCGTCGTTCGCGCCATTGCTCAGGCGTTGCGCAATTCGCAACTGGTCCAGCGCCGTCAACAGATCCCCGTCTTGCCAGGCTGCGCGCGCGGCGAGCAGGTGTATTGATGGGCGATTGCGCCAGACTCGCTGACATTTAATTAACGGTTCCCGAGCTTCTTCGGGGTGATATTGGGCTAGGGCCTGCTGAGCAGTCCAGAGGTGATACCATGCCCATGCTTGTGGGGTGACCAAAGCACTAATCAGCAGGACGATGAGTAGCCGCATCAGGCCAGGTCGCGTTAGTCGATGAAGTCTCATGGTGCTTCCAAAAATGACCAACAACTTCTACTTTCCCTGTTGGTTACTTAATCGTTGGGCAATCGCCCGATGCTTGGCGGCAAGGATGGGATTATCGAGTTCCTGGTATACGACGGCCAATGTTCGATGCGTTGGTAGATGATTGGCATTCACACGCAGGCCCGATTGGAACCAGCGTAAGGCGGCCTGAACGTCACCACTGCGAAGGGCAATGATTCCAAGCTCGCGATGAATTTCCGCATTAGTTGGGTCCCGCTGCAAGGCACCGCGCACCAGTTCCGTGATTCGATCCGAATCGGCCGTGAGTTGCTTGATCGCTTCATACTCCCGGGCCGCTTCATCATGGCGACCCAACCGGGAAAGCGCCAGAGCGAGTTGATTTCTGGCACCGATGTTGGCGGGGTCTCGTTGAATCGCCTGGCTTAAGTAATCGACGGCTGCGGATTCATCGCCATCGAGCAAAGCGAAATTCCCACGCTCGATGAGTGCCGAGGGAAGCTCGGGATGGTGTCGTAAGCATTGGTCCAGTTCCGCGCGAGCTTCGGCAGTTCGCCCGACGAGTGCCAATGCCCGAACCCAAAGGATCTGCACTTCCGGGTGGAACGGCAACTGTTGGCGAAGAATCGAAAGTTCCGTCAGCGCTTCGTCGCCCCGACGTCGGCTGACTAGCAAATTGGCCAGTTGCAGCCGTGCTGAGGCCAGCTTGGGATCTCGCTCCAAAGCCTGTCGAAATGCCTCGGCCGCTTGATCATTTCCCCCTTCCTCCACCTTCAACCGACCATCGAAATAGATGGCGACCGGATCGTCGGGCATGGCCGTTTGCCAAGCAGTAAGCACCGCACGCGCTTCGCCAAATCGGAATTCGGCAACATAGCCAAATATTAAGGCCTCCCACGCTAGCCGAGCGGATTCACCGCCCTGGCGGATGCGGACTTGCAGGGCAGTTGCAGTCGCATCGGTGTCACCCCGAGTGGCCCGGTAAAGCAGGCGTTCAAAAACCAGTTCATCGGTTTCGCCATGACGCTGGGTGTACTCATCGAGAAATGCCTCGGCTTCACTCATCCGCTCGGTCCGACGGGCGACTCTCGAAGCCAGCAATAAAACCTCGGGATTCTGGGGACGGTGTTGGCGGCAATATTCAAGATGCGGAATCGCATCGTGGTTGTGCCAACGTTGCACGGCAACCCGAGCTTGTGCGAGGTGATGATTCACCGCAAGCTCAATCCACAACCAACGGATCCCAAATCCGGTCAAGGCCACGACCACAGCAACTAACATGCTGAGAAGTGGGTAGCGACGAACGAGGTGAAGCAGGCGTAGGGGCACCCGGAACAGTTGGTGCCAACGTGTCGTTTTGGGTACCGCTGGTGCGGATGGCGGATGGTCGAGTGCTTTGGGGGTCGTGTCGTTCGGCATACCATGGAGCAACAAAGAACACACTTTTCAAAGGTTCGTTACATTCATGGTAACCAGGACAACGGCCAAGACCAAATCGTTCTAGTGCAGAGCATTGAAGAGGCCAATCAGGCTCCGTACCGGAATTAGTTAGGATCCGATGCGGAGCCAATGGGCGGAAAGAAATTGGTGCAGGATGTTCAAGAAATACATTAATCTTTCAGATCAATGTTGAGCGTGTTGCTACCCCGACCAACTTTGATCGTCAAATCCGTGGTTTCCTGCTTGGAATACTTGCTGGGAATCTTAATGTATTTGGCAGCATTGGCAGCCATGGTGTCGAAGCCCGAGGCGTAGCCAACTCCGGGAGGTGGACCGGAACTGCCGCCAGCTTTAACATCGATTTTGCCACTTTTCGCAGCGGAGTAAATATCCCCGCCTGCTCCCGGTGCACCGGGTGGCATACCCATCGGTGGTCCACCGCTGCCACCCCCAACTTGAGGTTTGAGTGATTCCGTATCGACTAAAACTTTATAATCACCAGTTGTAACTTTCGTGAGCGAGAAAGTACCGTCTTCATTAATCGTGCCGGTAAAGCTTTTCTTGGCTTCATCATTGATTAAGGTCACGATTCCGCCCTTCAGCGGATTGCCTTTGTAAGTGACCTTGCCGCTGACATCACCCACACTAGCACCGCAGCCTACAACGCCAATGCACATGACGCCAAATAGTACAATTGCAATTCGAGCACGTCGAGTCGAGAGAGGGAAAGCCACCGAAATTGCCCCAGCGACTTGTAGACCATGAATGAGACCCCCTGTGTGCCGTCGCATCACACACAGGGGGTGCAGAAGTAGACGGATTTGCCCAAGTCCGTCATCGGCATCGCAAGTTAGGTCACTTGCAATGCCATCTGTCACTACCAGTTGTTGCCCAAAATGTCACCAGCATCCGGGGTCAATGCAGCCCACCAAGTTTGGTAGGAGATGCCTGCACTCACCGTACGCACACTTCCGTCACCGAGTCCAACATTAATCACCGCTTCATGCAAGCTACTAGCCCGTGTTCCATTACATACCAGCTGTGAGCCAGTAGTTTGCGAGGGGAACTGTGGTGTTGAGGTGGTCGGAGTGTTGCCAGGTCCCCAATCCGGGTTGTAGGCGATGGGACCCCAGTCGGGCCAGTAGTTAGTTTCATAAGGGCCCGAGTTACACTTGGTCACCTTGTCGAAGGTAAAGATGGTGTTGGAGGTACCATCACGCAAGGATGCCGGGAATTTCTTATAGCCACGGCCCCAACCCGGGTAAACGTGGTTGAAAATGCGGCCATTGACCCCATAGCTGGCATAAGCCTGAGTCCAGTCCGCTTCGTTGGTAGCGTCCGAGGGGCAAATGAGCACTTTGAGCCGAGCATTCTGGGCAGCAGATGTCCACTGAGAGTAAGTTGGGTTCGATCCATTGCGACCATCGGGATCAGGGTTCACCAATGTCGCGTTGTAGACGTTTTGCTGCTCAATGTAAGGAAGGATGTGCAGGAAGATACCACCGTTTGAATTACCCGATGACTGCGCATTAGTCGGATACAGACCAATGGACGGGGGCAGCTTGCCATCGTTCGTGTCGGCACAGTTAATAATGGCCAAACTAAGCTGTTTGAGATTGTTGCTGCAGCTCATTCGAGCCGCGGCGGCACGGACCTTTTGCACTGCCGGGAGCAACAGGCCGATCAGAATTGCAATGATGGCGATTACCACCAGCAATTCGATGAGCGTGAAGCCACGCCGGGAGAGACGATTGAACCTGAGCACCTCGAGCCTCCCGATGTTGAGAGAGAATTGAAGGGTAAAAATAACTGGGTTGATGGAGAGTAAAGATCGTGAATTCACGTTACCCCCATCAATTCCACAGGGTAGCCGCACAAATTCGCACCGTCAAGGATTTTCCAAAGAGTTTTTTGGTATTTTCAGGACTAAGAACCTGAGCGGGTCCTTTAACCTTCTAAGTACCGTAGTTAACAATGACGAACAACAACTTCTTCGCACTCGGGGAGGGTGGAGGAGCGTATAACAAAAGAGTGAATTGAGGATCGGCTCTCCGAGGATTAACCCCCATGCAAGGCCATTCCCAGCAATCAGACCGCCAGCTGTATTTCGGAGCGGCCGTTGCTCTTAACCTTCTGGCAGTGGCTATACTTTGTTCTTGCAAAAAGCCTGACATAACCGCAATCGAACAGCCTGCGAATTCGACCATTGATCAATATTCCGGCCCACCCATGTTTGAGGATGTGACCGCCTCAAGCGGCGTGAATTTGACTTATCGAAATGGCGAGGAGGCGGGGCATTACGCCATTATCGAGTCGCTAGGAGGTGGCATTGCGTTACTGGATTATGATCGGGATGGTTTACTTGATGTGTTCATTCCGGGGGGCGGGGCGTTCGAGGACCAAAAGGTGGTGGGCTTGCCCTGCAAACTGTTTCATAATCTGGGCAATTTCCGCTTTGAGGATGTGTCTGCAAAGGTGGGTCTGGATAAGGTCACATTTCAGTACAGTCATGGAGCGGCAGCGTTTGATTACAATCGCGACGGTTGGCCTGATCTATTGATCAGCGGATATAACCGCCTAATCTTGCTGCGAAACGAGGCAAAGGGTTCCGGTCGGCAATTTGTTGATGTAACCAAACAAGCGAAGTTAGATGATCAACTTTGGTCCACTTCGGTAGCTTGGGGTGACCTGGACGGCGACGGGTACCCGGAGATTTATGTGGCGCACTACGGGGATTGGGGATTCGAGACGAATCACCCAACCGACTGCACTTACGATGGGAAAACGCGGGATGTCTGTCAGCCACGACGCTTCAATCCGTTACCGCATTACCTATACAAGAACAATGGAGACGGCACATTCACCGACCTGACTGCCTCGCTGAATCTGCGGAAAGATGGCAAGGGCATCGGTACACTCATGGTGGATCTCAATAACGATGCTCGTCCCGACATCTATGTTGCCAACGATACGGACGACAACTTTCTCTATGCCAACCGTGGCAAACGCGGTGAAGTGAAACTCGAGGAAGTTGGCCTCTTCGCGGGTGTTGCTCGTGACGATCGCGGGGGTGCCAATGGTAGCATGGGGGTCGATGCCGGCGATTTCAACCGTAGCGGCTTAGCGTCGATCATTGTCACGAATTACGAAAACGAACTACCGGCTCTTTATCGTAATCAATCAACTGCCGACAATTTCCGCTTTACCTACGATTCCTTACCCAGCGGATTGGCCACGATTGGAGGTAGTTATGTGAGTTGGGGCACTGGGTTTATTGATTACGACAATGACGGCTGGAACGATGTGATGATTGTGAGTGGGCATGCGATCCGATACCCCACCAAGATCGATCGACGGCAAAAGCCGGTTCTCATGCATAATGAGCGGGGCAAGTTCAAGATCGCAACACGCATGGGGGGGTCATACTTCCAAGAGCCGCATAATGCCCGTGGCGCTGCCTTCGGTGATCTTGACAACGATGGGAAAATCGACGTTGTCATTAGCCATCTTAACGAGCCAGTCGTCATCCTCAAGAATGTCGCACCAACCACCGACCACTACTGGGTGGGGCTTGAGTTGCAGCCAAAACAGTACGCCGATCCTGTCGGAGCACGGGTTGTCATCGAGTCCGCCACTGGGCAACAAACCAAATTCATTCGCGGCGGTGCCAGCTACGCATGCACAAATGATCCCCGTCTACTATTTGGTTTAGGTCCTGACCCAACACTCAAAAAAATCATGGTCTACTGGCCATCAGGGCTTGTCCAGGAGGTAACTGGGTTGACTCCGAATGCCTATTGGTCGGTTTCCGAAGGCAACCCAACCGCACAAAAAGCGCAGAATGTCCGCTGAGGGTTTACCTGCAGACTAGCTTCAGAGAACCTTGCTTATCTGTCTCCAACCGGCTCCGAACATGCCGCGGCGTTGGCTCATCGCAATACTGACTTTGGCCGCTATTGTGGCCAGCATGATTGGTGTTTGGCACGCGTTGCAAGTTCCAGATAGCAGCGTTGCCCCACCCTTCCCCGTTCGCTTGGTCGATGTGACGGATCACGTAGGCATTCGGTTTCGGCATTTCAACGCCATGACAGGGAAGAAACTCTTACCGGAAACCATGGGCTCCGGCGTGGCCGTACTCGACTACAACCGCGATGGACATCCCGATCTATTCTTTGTGAATTCACGGCCCTGGCCGGGGCAACCTGGCGAGGCGAAGCCCGCCTTGTATCGCAACACGGGGGCCGGCACGTTCGAGGACTTCACTGCTGAGCTAGGTCTGGAGATTGAGCTTTTCGGTCTGGGTGTGACCGTTGGTGATTACAACAACGACGGCTGGCCCGACCTTTTTATGACCGGAATCGGACGGAATTGCTTGCTTCGTAACGAACGCGGCCAGCGCTTTCAGGATGTCACACAGGAGGCGGGGCTTGCTAGCCCCACGCCATGGCCGAGGACTTCAGCTGAGGAATTCTGGACTTACACACAATCCATTTCGTTCCCCGCCTCGGCGGCCTGGATCGACTTCGATCTCGACGGGCTATTGGATCTGTTTATTTGTCAGTATCTAACGTGGTCTCCTGGTAGCGATTTGGGTGTTCAAGCCGTATTACCCAACCGTGTGCGTGCCTATGTACCGCCTACTCAGTTTCGTGGTGCCAACTGCGTACTCTATCGCAACCGAGGTCATGGCAAATTTGAGGATGTCTCAGACTCCGCTGGAATTCGCCTGGAAGAAAACGGAATTCCCGTCGCCAAAGCGTTGGGAGTTGTCATCTGCGATCCCGATCGCGATGGGTACCCGGACATTGTGGTGGCTTGCGACATGGCTCGGAATCTTTTCTTTCATAACGTCGCTGGACCCGGAGCGACCCGCCGGTTCGAAGAGATTGGACTAACGGCTAATGTGGCCTACGCAGAAGGACGCCCCCGCGGCGGCATGGGGATCGATGCCGTCGAACTGTGGCCCGAACGATTGGCCATCGCTATCGTGAATTTCTCAAACGAACCCAATACCTTGCTGCAGCTACGGAACACCCAGCCGTTATCATTCAGCGATGTCGCGGTTTCTACCGGGCTGGCCGGTTTAAGTCGGTCGCCCATGAAATTCGGGGCACTATTTTTGGATCTCAACCTTGATGGTTTATCGGATTTCTTCACCTGCAACGGTCATTTGGAGCCGGACATTGCAACGGCACAACCCGGGCAAAGCTATCCGCAATCCGCTCAGTTATTTTGGAATACCAACAATCCCACTCGTCAATGGGAACCAGCTACGGCGGATCAAGTGGGTACCGAGCTTTTTCATCCAATTGTGGGGCGGGGCTGCGCGTATTTGGATTACGATCACGACGGCGATTTAGATTTAGTTGTCACTGAAAACGGTGGCCGGGCCCGGTTGTTCCGCAACGACAATTCCACCGGACACCACTGGATTGCATTCAAGCTGATTGGTAATGGCGTAACGACCAACCGAGATGCCATCGGGGCCGAAATCACCGTAGAGGCGGGTGGCCGGATTTTTCGGCAGTTTATCTCGTCAGCACGCGGGTATCTCAGTCAGAGCGACTTGGTGGTGACTTTTGGCTTGAATCATCACAAAGCCGTAGAACGAGTGAGTGTTCGTTGGCCAGGATCATTCAACCAACCACAGACCTGGCTAAACCTTGGAGTTGATCAGTACCACACTTTGGTACAAGCCCCTAAAGGGGATTGAGTGCCGCGGAGAGGACTTGAACCTCCACCTGGTTACCCAGACTAGAACCTGAATCTAGCGCGTCTGCCAATTCCGCCACCGCGGCAACGGTATACTGATTACATCATAGATGCCCCATGACAAGAGACAAGCCTGCCGTTTTCAACCGGCAGGCCGCTTCAGCGACGCGCTAATGCAAACCACATGCTCCTTGAGGGTGCACATGCCTGAGAGGACAGCATCACGGGGGTGGACCGCCGCCGCCACCCGGACCACCAGGCAAACCGGGACCCATACCCATGTTGTCACCGCTGGTGGCCGGTTTGGGTTCGGCCAACAGGATATCCACCCCGGCTGGGGGAATATCGCGCATATAGTCAAGCCAGCCATTCGTAAAGCGTGCCAACGCGGGCTTGGACTCATCCAATCCAAACGACTTGCAGAAAAGTGCGACCATCGTGTCGCCTTCAAGGGGTAAGTCCCGTGGCAACGTTGCGACTTCATCGAGAAAATGCTGAAGTTCCCGGGGATAATTCAGAGCCAAGTAATAGTAAAGTGACCATGCTGTGGCCTGGGCCTTGATTGAAAGCCGGGCCCGCTTCTTTCGCAATTGTGTCGGAAGGTCATCTTCCTCGGTGGTCCCGGCGGACTGATTCCCTGCACCAGGGTAAGGGGAACCCATCATGCTACCTGTTCCCACTCCCGGCGGCGGGCCGCTGAAACTTCCGCCACCAGGAGGCCGTCCCCCCAAGCCGCTGCCACCATAACCCATCGGTCCCATGGGAGGTGGTGTTCCGGTAGAAATTCCGCCCATGCCGAATCCACCCATTCCAAAAGGTGGGCCACCTCCCATCGGTGGACGAGAGCCTACGCCACCCGGCAACTGCCCACCGGGTAGGGGTGCAGTCTGGCCACCCTTGTGCAATGAGACTCCACTCGTATCAACTTTCGCTGGGTCGGGATCGCGAGCTTCACGAAGATCTTTTAGCCCATTGAAGTAAGCATCCGTGAGGATGTTCTTGAGCAAGACAGCACGGTCCGGATTGAGTTCTTGCTTTTCAATCAGATCGCGGAAGTATCGTTGCAAGGCGTAATTGGGAACCCCATATCCCGTGGTCATAGCTACGTGAATGTAGGCCTTGTTGTCCGGCCCGGTGATTATGGCGGGGTCTTTGGGCCGGGTGAAGAAATTGACAGCCCCGTTGCTGAGCCATTGCGGTAAATCGACGTACCGGGGCAAGCGGTTTGTCGCGTAGAGAAGCTGACGCGTCCCCTCACGGCTAATGGCGCAAAGGGTCGCTTGATCCTCCACCAAGCGCTCGACCAAGGCGGTCGTCTGCATACGGGCCACTTCTTCGGGTCGCTTTTTACCATCGCGACCGTCTTTGTGAATATCCGGCCCAAGTCCCGATAGGAGCTTCTCCCGCGAGACACCGTCCCGGTAGATCTGCTGCGTTTGTTTGGCAAAGGTCTGCCCAACATCATCGAGACGTTCCGGAGACAACACGAGCAGATCATGCTCGACCGAATAGAAGCCATCGGCGGGCATGCTGGTCGGGGCGTCCAGAATTCGCGCCAGTGGCAGCACATCCCGGCCCCGTTTGGGCAGGATGACCGTTAGAGCCGTGTCCGGGACGGGCAACTCAATCCCACGGGTGGCATGCCAGAGGAAAAAGCCTTTGAAGTTCTCCTCGAGCATTTCCAAACGACGTTCGACCTCTGTGGAAGCCGCATCCCAGGTAATCAAGGCATAATGGCCTTTAATCTGGACATTGGGGGCATCGAGTTTGACCTGCCACTCGGATGCGCTCCCCGGTTGAGTCGCGGCCGCCTTCAAGCCAGGCTGCATGGGCTTGTAGGCCGCGGCAAACGCTTTGATTTCGGGTGGCAGAGCAGTTTTCGCTTGTTCAGAGAATGCCAGCAGTTCATCCGCGTAAGCCAGAGCTTCATTGACTAACCCAGCCGCCAAGGCCGCGGTGAGTGCATCATAGAGCAGCAACGCATCGGTTTTCGATTTCAGCCAGGCGTTGTACTTATCTTTGACCTGGGTGGCGCGTGTGGCTCGCGGACCGGGGCTTTGCAACAAGTTGTCGTACAACTGGATCGATGCCCCATCGGTGAAGAGATTCGTGATAATTTTTTGATTACGATAGTTGATCTGGAGCTTGGGCTTCCAATTCGGGTTGGTGTCATATTTCATGACACCTCGATAAAAGGGCGAGGCAGCAGAGAGATCCGTTTCAACGGGTACGACGACGACAACCGCTCGGGTGGGGTCGTGCGGCGCAGGTCCACCGGTCGCTGGGGACCCCGCACCTGAGCCGGGGCGATCTTCACCCGAGCCGTCTAAACCACCCCCAATACCGGGGCCAATTCCGCTTGGACGCGGACCGGTTGTGGTGAACCCGCCTCCGCTCCCACCTGCCGCAACAGCTCCACCTTCGCCGGAGCCAGCAAGAATTAACCGAATCACCAGATAACCGGCGTTCACCGGCGACGCAACGGCCAACATTAGTATTGCAATGACCAGCTGCGGCAGAACTCGCCTCATCGACGTACCTCCGGCTACACGATAACCCACTTCATTGTCTGGCATTCATCCGGAAAGAGCAACCATGAACTCTCATGCTGTTACAACTTCCGTCATTTCACTTCGGGGTAGACCAGAGTCGTCGCGGGCACCCCCTGGAAAAGCATCGGATTCCGCTTGGGGTTGTCACGCAATTGCTTAAGAAACTCGGTCAAGCGCTGGATCTCGACGGTGGCCGTTGGATCCGGCTTGCCATCGAAGCCCACTTTATCAATGGGAGCCAGGATTGAGTTTTGCACCCGATCAATGAGTTCGTTAACCCTGGCTGGAACCTCCCGCTCGCTGAACACATTGGGATTCAGGGGGTTATAAAGTGGATCGAAAAGCGGCCGCCACTTCCGAAGTGCTTCTCCAATCCGTGCGGAATAGCCACGCCAGGGAAGCGAGCGATCCGCCGGATTGGTTCGTGGTTTGGCGAACGTCAGCAATCCGGCCGTGATGGCTTCGACCACGGCATCCACATTGTAACCCTTGATCGGGTCCCCCATGTAAACGGGTGCCATGTTGCAGAGCCCAATCACAGCTTCTGCACATTCGGCTGGCGTGGGCGCGGGAATGATTGAAGGATCGGACACACAGATCCTGGCCAAGGTGAACGCCGGATAAAGGGTGGAGCCGTCCGGGCTTGGGAAACTGGCCGAACGGACTTCCCCCAGGGCTTTGATCGCTTGACGCCGAACAAACGGAATCACGGCGAGTTGATCCGCTGTGGCCGCCTCGATTTTTTTCCCCGGGATACCGGGCACCAGCACATGCGGGTTCTCCACACACGCCTGAACGGCTTTGATCAACTCGGCAACTTCCTTTGGATTGTTGCTATGTTTTCGAACGGAGTATTCCACCAGATCATAAGCCGAAAGCAGATTTCCTGCTGCTTGCAATGCGTAGTACTTGATCTCGGTCGGTGTCGGCAGTTGAAGTACTTTGCCCGCTTTGTCCTTGGTTTGATAGAACGTGTCGTTCAATAATGCCGTAACGGTCGGCCAATGTGCTGGTGCCCCGGACTTGCAGGCACTGGCCAGCACCCGTGCCGCGTTGATTCGCGCGATTCGCTCTGGATGCGTTTGAAGAATCGGCTTCAATGCCGCATCGAACGCAATGCCCATCTCGCGGATGTAGTCAGCCTGATCCACCTTGACGGGAGTAGCCGGTGTGGGTGTCAGGAGAAACCGCTCCAGATCGCGAAGTATGCCTGTGTTAATGTCCCAATCGATGGTGGGGACACGGTTAGTCGGGCTGGAGACACTTGGATCTTGTTGGGCCTTGTAAACCAAGGGGTGGATCACAACATCGGCATAATACTTGGCGAAATTCGCGAATGCGATCTTGGCCGTTTTTAACTCGGACTCGGGGATACCACGGGATTCCCGATATTTGTTGATCGCATCAAGTGTGCTACCCGACGGTTTGGCGGGTAATGGCGGATCGTCGGCGGCCGAGAGACAAGCGGAAGTTGCCGCGAAGTAACTGAAGATCACAATCGCCCGCACAAGAGGAGGTATGCCGAACATCTGGTTCCCCGACAGGTGATACTCGGACCTGAAAAGAATAACGGCAATCAGACTCAATTCGTTGGCAAATGAGCGTCCCCACCACGATGCGTCGATGATCTCAAGCTAACGGGAATCCTGGGAGGCTTCAAGTGAGCCAACAAACGCTCCCAGTTCGATTGTCGAAGATGGAAACGCACCGGCTTGAGGAACAGCCGTTGCCAGTAGGTGTTGAATCGATTACAAAGCGTGTAACGATGATTCGGGCCGTAGCGCAGCTTGGCTAGCGCGCTTGCTTGGGGTGCAAGAGGTCGTGGGTTCAAATCCCGCCGGCCCGACTGAACGCATATCCCGCCACCACACATCGCCGAAGGGGATGGCCCACACCCCTGCGGCGTTGGGATTTTCACACATATCGTGGTGTTTATGCGATTATCGGTGGTGCCCTGTTGCCATCCGTTTTGCCCTGCCGATGCGCCACATTTTACGCCGTGGCGGGACTCGGGGTCCGGCCTACCGGCCGTCCAGACCTCGTGAGTTGGGAAATCGCGGAGCCTCGCGGAAACCAATTCAATTCGTTGTACCACCATCGTACCCTCTCTCGAACAGGCTGGGTCAGTCAGTAGTGTCCAGCCGGGTTGCATCAAGACAAGCACGAGCAGCCGTTTGCTAGCCGTTTGCTTGTTGAAGGCGGACTCGAAACCCACCCTGGCGCAGGCCCAGGAAGCGATCACCGACCCGCTGCCTACCAGTATACTATACGCAAGTATACACTATCCGGTCAAGCGGTGCAACCCCCTCCGGGCCATTTTTCATAATTGGGTAGCGTCTGAGGTGGTAGCCGGCGGCTGAATTGTGACTGGGTGTCAGACACTTCCTCCGCTCTTGGCAGCAACTGGTCAACGTGACGAGCGGGCTACTGCAAGGTGTGGACCTGGCGAGGTGAAGCGATTACCACCGCAGGGCCTTGCCCCAATATGGGGTTTGAGCCGCAAATTGAGGATTGAATTGTTGGGGCCATGCGCTGGTTGACATTGGTTTTGCGTCTCGTGCTACGGGCACCGACCCTGGCAACGTTTCGTTGGCCCCGGGTCGGTCGTAGCACCGCCGATGCCCAACATTTGACATAACGCAGTCTGTACCCTTACGGGCCGCTTCGGCATGGGTCGGCCCAACGGTAACTCCCCCTTTCGGAACGACGCCTCTGGGGTGGAACAGAGGTGGAACAGCGGCGTTCAAAAACTCTAGAGGGGTCATGGGCTATGGGCACAGTGATCGTTCAGGAACACTGCGTCCGATGGGTGGGCCAGTTCTGATGGACGATACGCTGTGTGGGAGGCTTTGGTAACCCGTCGGTGCCAGCGCAGCATTCTCACACTGAATAAACCCACAACTGCGACAATCAGGACCAAACGCGATTCTGGCACGGGTGTCATGGGCGTGAACTGCAGGTTCAAGTCGGTCCCATTGCGCAGGAGGTGAATGTTGCTAAAGGACGCAAAGTTCGCCGAACTCAAAACGAAATCGGTGCCCACCAGATATTCCCCTGGGTCGGTGGTGATGGTTCCCTGCACCCGGCGGAACCCTCCGGCAGAACTGGCAATCCGGAATGTGTACGGCACCCCAAGCATGAGTCCGGAGTCATTATCCAGGCGGATCTGGATGGGTCCGTTGGTGACATCGAAGGTGAGTGTCCCGATTCCGGTTATGGAAAGCAGCGACGCTTGGGTTGCGCTACTGTTTAACCCTACCTCCAAAGTTCCACCACCTGGTTCACTCTGTGTCCCGGAGCCCAGCGCTCCCACGAGTCGCACGTCTCCATTCACGGTCAGGGTTCCCACCGTCGAATCGAAGCCTCCTCGAATGATCCCACCAGGGTTAATGGTCACCCTCTGCCCCGCAGCCGGGGCGATCGTGCCGATCCCCTCCAGCCTGCCACCGGCGTGGACCATCACGCTCCCAGCGCCAGTCCCCGACCCGGCGGTGTTGTTGACCCGAAGCGTGCCCTGGTGAACGACGAAGTTGACGGCGGCCGCTCCACTGTTGCCCGTCAGCACGAGGGTTCCGGTGCCAAACTTTGTTATCCCGTCGTTGGCTCCACTGGAGATGTCTGCCAAGGCAGAGTTGATTGTAATCGTGTTGGCCCCGGTGATCCGCAGCCCCGAATTGGTATCCACCACGAGTGACTGTCCGTTGAACGTCAGCGAACCACCTGGGGCTGATCCCGAGTCCCACGTCTGGACCGAGGCCAGATAGAGGTCGGGGTTGAACGTGTGTGCCTGACCCGAGGCGTTCAGGAGCGTCGTTCCGGACACGTAGTCGTCGGTCGGCCCCGGCCATCGACCAAGAACGATTCGGTTTCCGGTGAAGGTGTATGGCTTGTTGGTGTCGGCCGCGAAGGTGATGGACAGCGGGTTATAATCCAATTGTGGGTTATTCACCGTCACCCCGGTTCCATTGCCTGTGTTCGCTCCGAAGGTGAGGTGACTGGAAACGGTTGCCTGCGTGGGAGCAACCGTCCAGTTGTCCACATCCAGAAGGTTGGTCGAGCCGGGGTTCGTTGAGAATCGGTTCGAGGCCGCGAACGCAACCATGTCGTAGTTGACGCTAGCCGCGGCGTTGTAGTTGCCGACCAAACCTTGGTAGTTTGCCGTTCCCGGGGCAAACACACTCACCAGCCGGACCCGGACATCGGTGCTGTTGTTCACCGCCGAAAGTCCCGACAGGTTCACGAACACATTGGTGAAGTAGGCGGAGTCGAGGCCACCCCGCGGGCGCAGCTCGATCGGTGCCCCGTAATCCGCAAACGACGCCCCACCGTTGGTGGAGACCTGCGCTTGATACCACCGGCTGATGCCGGTATTGGCCATCAGGAGATTATTGGCCCCAATCGAGACCGTCATCAGGAGGTCGCGCTCCCCTACGGTATTCAACCGATCCACCTGGAAACCGGCAGTCCCACTGCCCGTCCCCTGAGCGGGGTATCCCGTGGTCCTCCAAACGCGGTTGAGGTCCGCGCCGTCCCCAGTGTCGAAGTTGGAATCGATCGGGAAAGAACTGCTCCCACTGTGTAGCAACCGAAGAGTGGGATTGCTCCCGTCTGGCTTGAGGGTCGGCAATAGGTTCGGGAGAGTATTGAGCGAAGTTGAATTGAAGTCCCAGTAGGTGAAGGGTTGAATTTGAGCGTAAGCGGGCGTCGCCAACACGAAGCAGACGATCAGGACGCCAGCAATACACACTGCGCGGATCAAATTGGGCGAACGGCACATGGCAGCCTCACTTGCAAGGGGTGAATCACATGTCGGACTCCTTCCGAGTTGGTGCTGGAGCAGTTGGAGGAACACCTCCCGTCCTGAGAGAGGAACCTCCTTGTTTCCTCGGTCACTGAACGCGGTTATCGAAACGATCCCACGTGCGGTATGCGAAACGGCCCCGGTCTTGCTGGGCAGACCGGGGCAGGAAGTCGGAAGGTCTTAGATCACGGGCTTGTCAACTAACTGGAACGAGAGAATGTCGATCCCAGAGAAGTAGTCGGTCTGGCCTGACAGCGCCAGTGTCCGCAAATAGTCGACGGTGTTATTCACCTTGGTTGGGTTCAACACACGGGTGTTCGGCACACCATTGACGTTTTGCAGGTCCCAGGCGTTGTAGACTTCGAACCGATCGTACTCGGCACCACCCCAGTACTGATCGCCGAAGTCCAGTTCGTTGTAGTCAAGAAGGAAGATGTCAGCCCCAAGGCCACCGTCCAAGGTGTCGGCACCGGTTCCGCCGTCCATCACGTCGTTGCCACGCTGGCCTTCCATCGTGTCGTTACCGCTGCCGCCGTGCATGCGGTCATTGCCGCTGCCACCCTCCAGGAAGTCGTCGTCGGCTCCGCCACGCATGGTGTCGTTACCGCCGTCGCCGTACATGATGTCGCTACCAGCCCCGCCGATTAGGGTGTCGTTTCCGTTGGCCCCATAGATGGTGTCATCGCCGGCCTGGCCATCGATGACATTGTCGCCGTTGTTGCCTTGTAGGAAGTCCGACCCCTGGCTGCCGATGATGTTCTCAAACACACCCGGGATTTGCGGGGCGCTGTCGCCTTCCGCGTTCCCGTTGTTAAGAACCGTTGCGGTGCCGCCGACGCCGGTATTGCCAAGGATCACCGTTACGCCGTTGATCCCTTCCGAGTAGTCGAGCGTGTCGATGCCCCCAGCGTCCCTCAGCGTGTCGCCACCGCCCCCACCCTGGAGGAGGTCATTACCAAGCCCACCCTCCAGGATGTCGTTGCCGGGCGAGGTACCTTGGGAACCGTCAGCGTTGCGGTCGCCGTACAGCATGTCATTTCCAGCGCCACCGTTGAGATTATCGGCACCGTTGCCACCATTGAGCACGTCATTACCCGGAGCAGTCGCCGTAGCTCCGGATCCGGGGGCAGTATTGTAAGGTGCACCAAGACTCAACGAGGTTGCATCACCATCGAGGAGGTCGTCGCCGTCACCACCACTGAGGATGTCGTTGCCATCACCACCAGCCAGGACGTCGCCGTGTGGGCTGATACTACTGATGGTGTCGTTGCCACCGTTGCCGTAAATCTCGACAGAGGATCCGACGTTATTGGAGATGATCGTTTCATTGCCATTGCCACCTTGGATCACCTCGAAGGTGCTGTTGATGTAGGTTCCGACGGTGCCCGAACTGGTGATGATCAACACGTCCGATTGACTATAGCGCGGTTGGGGGACGCCGCCGATCGGTGGGGCCGGTAGCGCGCCCGGGCTGCCACCCGAGATTTCGCTATCGCCGACACCACCCGCAAAGTCGTCGGTATCCGCATAAACAATGTCGATGCCATCGCCACCGTGCATGCGGTCCTTGCCAGCCCCGCCGACGATGGTGTCGTCGCCGGCATCACCGTAAATGGTGTCGTTGCCGGCCCCACCGTCGATGGTATCGTTGCCAGCACCACCGTTAATAGTGTCGTTCCCGTCACCGCCATTGATGGTGTCGTTCCCGTCACCGCCATTGATGGTGTCATTGCCGCCACCCCCGTTGATGGTGTCGTTGCCACCGCCACCATTGAGGCCGCCAAAGCCACCGTCACCCTGCGCCCCGCCGATGATGGTGTCGTTACCGAGGCCGCCATCGACGTACGCCAGCGTGTGCCCGGTGTTGTTGAGGGTCAGGCCACCGCCGTTGATGATGTCACTTGCGGACCCCCCGAACACCCGAACGCCCTGGAAGTTCCGTCCACTCAACTGGATGGTGAGAATCGTGTCGTCCGAGATGAACTGATCCAAATCCACCCCGCCGCCGCCAGTCTGAACTGCGGTAACGCGGATTCCAGTCGAACCAAGGACGGTCTGGGAGGACACGGTGACCGTGTGGGCAATCCCCTCGTCGCCAACCACGGGCTTGACGTCGAAAAAGACGTCCGTTCCGGCGAACACCCACGTCCCAGTCATGCTGGGATTGGTTCGAGATTCAAGAATCTCGAACGTGCGGCCAAAATTTGACCATTGCTTTTTGTAACGCGTTGCCATACGAGCACACTCCAAATTGAAGAAAAAACCTAACAAGCAAACAACCAACTGACCTTAATCGTGACACTCAGGCCCGCTGCTTGAGTGAATCACGAATCAGCGTTGGCTTGGGCGACTGCCGGTTTTGCGGGATGTGTGCCGGTCGGTTGCAGGGCACTCAACTCCGTTGACCGCGTCGTGGTGTGTGAAATAGACCGTCATCTTGACGCGCGCTGGTAATCCACTTGAGATGTATTCTCGACGCTACGGTTCACTCGAACGGCATCATGCCGGTCAGGGAACAGCGTGTTCGCTCGTATTCCGAGGCGAACAAAGAATCAGCTCGAGAGGAGCGTATGCGGAGCACCAAGTCTAGCGTCGTTGTTCAAGCTCGGCGGCTTATCTCATCTGTTGAGACGCTGCTTGCTCGATGCAATAGTTTGGTGATCTCCAAACGCCTGGGTTGACGAAAAGGGTGTGGGCGATTGTTCGACCTCCTACATTTTGGATTGATTGGGAATTAAATTTAAATCTCTCTCAATTAATACCGAGCCTTAAACTCAGTGATCACCCCTTTCATGTATCACAATAATTCAGATCTGGATCCTCATCAAGCAAAAATTGAGAAAAATTCAGATAATACATTAAATCGATAACATTCTAATTTTTAGATTAAACTGTAATCTGATCTAACTTCTGTATTGCTAGATAGTTGGAATTTTTTGAGTGATCTCATGTTACAAAAGAATTGCTTCAGAGAAGTATGTGCGCGTTCGCGTTTAGCAGAACAAGTAGTCGCAAATGCTCGGATCTTCGCGCATGGGCCACAAGTTTTGAGACATCATCGTTAAGTGACAATTGGCCTTTGCGACATGTCATCCAACGGTGTCAGTTCCATGCCAGTCAAAATTTAGCGTGTGGAGTGTTTGATTGAATCCAGATCAAGGCTGCGGTTATTGCCTTGTGGATGAGAGAAAATCATCGAGCATTTCGCTTGAAACACGTTGTGTACTAGCACGAGTTCTCTGTCGAAATACTGCCGTGGGGCGGTTCACGTCGCGAAGAGTCCCCCCGTCAAATCCTTCGCCGCTCGATTCGCGCAAAACCAAGCCTATCGCATGAGAAGGGTTCAGGCTCAACATGAATTCGGGTGTAGCGATAATTCGGATTCTAACGAGTTCATGCTTGACATCGATATTCATGCGGGAGACAAATTAAGGGCCAGGAAGAGCTGGTCGATCGAATGTATCGCCCAGTCGGCACGCATGCCGGGGAGGAGAGCGTCCATCACACGCATGGTGATCAAGTCACACAAGGAGACCGGAAAATGAGTCGCCCATGGTTGTTTGGAGTGACGATCGCAGCGCTATTGGCGTTTGCAACGGGAGTTCAAGCGAGTCCGGTTGCTTATGCGATCTATGAAGCGGACAACAAGGTTTATCAGATCAATCTCGACACGGGAGTCGCTACGCCCGTCAGTGCCGCCCCCCTCTCGTTTGCTCCGTTGGCCCTGACCTACAGTGGAAACTCGCTGGTTGCGCTTGGTCGACCGGACAGCATGAATACGCAACTGTACAGCTTCCCCGCTCCGGCTGGAACGCCCGTCGGGATCGGAACTGGTCTGGGTATTGGCAGGGCCAACTCTGCGGGATTAGCGCAGGACCCGTCCACCGGGACGCTGTACGGACTGATTCCTAATAACGCCGCTGAGGCCGTGCTGTACCAGATTGACCCCGTTACCGGCCTGGCCACAGCAGTGCCATCGACCGTCCCAAATCCCTACGCCGACGGACTCGCGTTCAACACGAGCGGGCAGGGTGTCGCCGCCGATTCACTCGATCCGTTAGGGAACGGACACTATTCCCGATTTGATGTCGATCCGATCACGGGGGCAGTGACCAACCCCGCGTTGATCGATATCGATCCGAACGGGGATGGATACTATGGCTATGCCAATCTTGCGTTTGATTCCGCCGGCCGGCTTTGGTTGCTCACCTCATTCGGTGCACTCTATCAGCTCGATCCCACGGAACCGGGCGGGGTAACAAGCCCGATCTTCCTCACGGACGCGACCGGAACCCCCCTCGACAGTGGGGAGTGGAGGGGCCTGGCCATCGAGCCTGCCTTGTTGAACGTGCCCGAACCGTCCTCCCTACTCGTCTGCGGATGCGTTTCGCTGCTTGGGTCAGTGTGCTATCGCAGGGTGCGTCGCGCACCACCGGAGTACGGAACTGTTTCGCTCAAGTGAGCCACGCGATCAGGTGGTCCAGAGCGTGGACACCCTGGATGACTGTGTCATCAGTAGTTATCGCCACGCGCGCTACACCGTGCGAGTCCACGCGTGGCCCGATCCCAATCTATCGGAACCCGGCCCGCACTGCGGAGTCGATCTGCAAACCGACCATGTACCCCAGCTCGTGCCCTCGACAAGCAAGTGGCCAAAAACCACCCGCTGAGGGGGTCACCCGAGAACACTAGGTTGTTTCAGCTTGGGTTTGTGGCCACAGTTGTGTTGGTTACTGGCCGACGCATACCACTTACCCTTGCACACCAAGCGAGTGTAGCAATTCCTTGACCTTCCGCTCGATCAAGTCCCGTACCTCATTGAATTGCTCCGGAGGCAACTCTCTGGGATCCGGGATCTGCCACTCCATGCGGTGTTTGGCAAGCACCCGCGGGCACTCATCCCCACACCCCATCGTTACGGCCACATCGAACTCCTGGCCATCGAACTCCTCGAGCCCCTTTGAACGATGCGTACTCAAGTCATAGCCAATCTGACGCATCGCCTCGATGGCTCTGGGATTTACACGTCCCGATGGCCGAGAGCCAGAACTCAACGCTTCGACTCGATCTCCGCCATGGATGCGGGCAAAAGCTTCGGCCATTTGGGACCGATTGGAATTCTCAACGCAGACGAAGATCACACGCGGTCGCTGTGACATGTTACCCTCCCGGAGTTCCATGGCTTCAAGTTGACCCAAGTGAATGCGATGCCGAACGGATTGGTCGAAACTGCATCGTTACATTTGTCGTGTTCCTTGCCGATATCCGTGGCTATGTTCTTAACCTCAGCCTTAAGCGGATGCCATGTCGAAGTCCACCGTGCCGACTCGAGGTCCGATCAACAAACACATTTATCGTAGCAGCTGAGCCCTGGGTAACCCAGCAGAAACTTCTGAGTTGGCCTCAAACCAACGCAACCGCGAACCATCTCCTAAGTGACAACGTAGACCTCTTAGTCTTGCTATACTTGGTATTACAAAGGTAAGCTAAGTAATAATGATTTTACTTGCTGGCTTGTTCTGGGAGATCAGTCTCCCGTCTTTGGGGATTGGCCTAGCTCCAGAGAGAACGTTCACCCGTGGTCCAACTCACCAAGTGAGGGAGATTTACAGGCATGCGGACGAATCGCCTCGCTCGTTGGCTGCGGTCATTGGCGACCTACGATTTCGCGCCGCACTTGAGTGCGAAGGTTCGAGGGCTGCTATACAACCCATTCGGCATCCTGCTCGGAGCCGCAATCGTGGCGTTGTTATGCGGCCTCTTCCTGCATGCACAAGGATTTGTGCTATGTGGTGGCATTCTGGCCGTCATGACACTCGGAGTAGTCTGGCCTTGGCTGTCGTTACGGGGCTTGGGAGGTACGATCCACTTCAACCGAACGAGAACATCAGAGGGAGAGCCTGTCGAGGTCCATCTGACTCTCCGCAATCGCCTTCCTTGGCCGGTCTGGGGAATTGCCATCCGCGACGGATTTGGTGGACCATCGTCGGAACCGGTGGCTGGAATCGCATCAGTACCTGGTCGCCGGACCGCCCTGTGCCATTGGTCCTTTACACCACTTTGCCGTGGGCTTTACCCGTTATCGGTTCCAAAAATTACAACGGGTTTCCCCTTTGGTCTTTGGGATACACAGCGTGAACTCGAAGTTGAAGCACCTCTGGTTGTGTGGCCTCGTACTTACCCGGTCGGCCCGATTCCTCCAGTGAGTGGTGAGCAGCAGGTTGAAGGGAACGTCTCGCGTAACAAAGTTGGCACCAACGGCGATGTTCTGGGCGTGCGACCCTACCGCCGCGGTGATGTTCCCCGCCGGATTCATTGGGGTCAGTCGGCCCGCCATGACCGGCTAGTCGTCTGTGAACTCCAGTCGAATTCCCGACCGATGATTCAGGTTGTGCTGGATGCCGATCCACGTGTGCATGTTGGCAGCGGAACAGACTCGTCGCGCGAATGGGCCATTCGCATCGTTGCAAGCTTTGCGAAAGGTTGGCTCGAGGTGGGCGCACTCGTCGGGCTGGCTTTTGGCAATCACGACATTCCACCCGCATCTGGGCAAGCCCAATTGCACCGAATCCTGGATACCTTGGCCCGACTTCCCGCCGAGTGCGAGTGGTCGCTGGCCGAGGTCCTGGCCTGCCCACGCTGCCGCGGTTTTCGCGATGGTTTACAAGTGATCGTGACGACCGACCTCACACACGCCCACGGCAACTGTGGAACATGTCAGCTCGAAGATCAACAGTGGGTAATTTTGAAGACCAGCGCGTTTACTACCACCGTCGAGAACGCTACCTGCGGTCACTGCCCAAACCCGTGGCTGCTAATTGATGCGATCGAGGCCATCCCGAGTTTGCTGAAGGGCGGTTGGCGGGAGGCACGACATGGCTCCTGAGTTCTCTCAGCTAATCCAACGAGTCACCTTTTTCTTGCTGGCTTTGGCCGCCGTGCAGTAGAGATTGCGGCCAACGATGGACGGGCCGTCATCCAGAGTACTGGCTTGGCCGCCATCTGGATCGCACTCGCTGCCGGAGCGCGAAGGTTCATCCCAGCACCAATGGAGCCACGGCGTAATCCACCCATTTGGGTCTTTCTACTTCTGGCTGCTCTGGCAGCGGCACCGTTTGTGGTCGAGCCCCTTCGCCGCGAATGGACAAGCGATGGCTACCCGCTCGAAATCCAGATGGTGTGTGCCCTCCGAAACGTTGGTCTGGGACTGGCGGCCTGTGCCGGCTGGCTGTTGTGCTTAAGACTCGCCAGCGTAGTGAGCCTCTTCCTCATTCTCTTCGCCGCCGCCATGACCAACCACTCTGCGGTGATGGTGGTGTTGGGTCTTTACACGGCGACTGGGAGCATCTGGTTAATGCTGATGTATTGGGCGGGGCTCCGGTCCGTTTTGGTCGCCCCGGGAAAAGCGTTGGCAATCCAGGTTCAGGCTGGGAGCGAGCGAGCGCCGTGGATTGGGCTGGGGATTTTGGTTCTCTTGCTCAGTGGGTCAGTGGCGCTGGCTGTGATTGGTCCGAAACGGGCCACATACGCCTTGGGAGAACTGCTTCCCACATCCAGCGGTACCGGTGAGATGGATCCGTTTGCCCGCTATGGGATCGGTGACGGACCAGAGGAAACAGCCGGGGAAAACGCACGGTCGGCAGGGATGGTCGAGACAGACCGGATGATCGAGGACAACAAAAACTCGCTGATCGACGCTGTGAACGACCTGTACGGCCCGCCGCACAAGCCTCCCAAGGATCAGGAACGGATGGTGGCCGCTGGTAAAGCGGACGTGATTCAGTTCCACGGCAAGTTACCCGACAACCGCCGCCCCAGTCGCGATTTCGACACCAGTCGCAAAGGGCCTAATCGGGACCGTAAGCCGTCGAGTCAGGGTGCCCGAGGGCTCTTCGAGGTGCAAGGGCGAACCCCTCTCCATATTCGGTTTGTGGTCTACGAAAGCTACGACTCGGCAAGCAAACAGTGGATTGAGAGCCGGCGCCCCGGCCCAAAATTGATTGAACCAGAGGGTGATGATTGGATGAGACCCGGTCACCTCAAGGAGGTCGCGTGGTATCGAAGGGATGAGCGCCACCGCTTCAAGGTTGCCGATCTGAAGTCCAAACTCGTCCCGACGCCGGCAATGACCGTCCGGTTCCGTATCCACAAAGTCAATCGGCCTGATTACTACGAGTGGGATTACGACGGTGTTCTTGTCCTGGCCGGGCGGAAAACAACTCCCCCCGGCGTGGTTGTAACGACCGACTGTCGCACAGTCGATCCGAGTCAGCTTCCCGATTCGGCTTTCGGACGGCCGATTCTTTCCGGAGGGTCACCACCGATTTTGGGGGAAGTACCCGCTGAGCTTCGGCCGGAACTTGAGCGGCTTGCCAAAGCTTGGGCGGGTGGCCGCCAACGGGGCTGGCCCGAGATTGAAGCGGTCCTCACTCAACTGCGCACCACCTATACCTTGGACCGTACCGCTGAGGTGCCGCCGGACCACCCCGCTCCCGTGCTTTGGTTTCTCAGCGAGTCGCGACGGGGGCCCGACTACTTGTTTGCGACCGCTGCCGCTCTTTTGTTACGGACCCTCGATTACCCGACGCGCGTCTGCCTGGGTTATTATGCCGCACCAGAAGCTTACGATGCCGAGACTGGTCATACGCCCGTAAAGTCTTCCGATTTGCATTTTTGGCCAGAAGTCCGCCTGAGTGACAGCCACTGGTTGGTTGTCGAACCAACACCCGGTTATGAAGTGCTGGGGCCCGGCCTTTCTCTGTGGGAACACGTGCTTAGCACTTTCATGGCGAGCGCTGATTGGGCGTGGCGGCATGTGGGCGAACTTATCATTCTTTTTGGTCTCAGTATCGTGGTGTGGCACCGTCGCCGCGATTGGATCGATGCGCTGTCCGTTCAGCTCTGGGCGTGGTTTCCAGGGCAGACGTGGCGAGACCAGGTACGCCGAGCCATAGGGTTACTGGAGCGCCGGGGACGCTGGACGGGTCGACCGCGACCGTTGCGGCAGACAGCCCCGGCTTGGCTACGAAGCACGCAAGCCATGCCTTCGAGCATGAACCGAGACCTCGACCAACTCGCCGAGCTGGCAGAGTGGGCATCCTATGCTCCTGATGCAAAAGGCCCTTGGCCCGACGCGGAAGTCCTGGCCCTTTGCCATCGGGTTGTTCAGAACTGGAGCTGGAAACACTGGCGACAAACACCACCCTATCCCACTTTGGGAGTTTGACTCAATGCCGATGGTGATTGACAACTCGGAACTTCGGATCACCCCCCGTGGAACCCAACTTGACGGTTTGCGAACCGCGCTCAATCGAGCGCTGCGGGGCAAGGCGGGCGTGATTGAGAGGGTGCTCGCTTGCCTGTTAGCTCGGGGGCATTTATTGCTCGAAGATCTCCCGGGGCTTGGTAAGACGACCCTGGCCAAGGCCATCGCTGCTGCCGTGGGAGGCCGCTTTGCTCGGGTACAATGCACACCTGACTTGCTACCAGGCGACATTACGGGTTTCAGTGTTTTCAACCAAAAGACTCGTGAATTCGAGTTTCTGCCCGGTCCGGTATTCAGCGATGTGCTTCTGGCCGATGAAATCAATCGCTCCACACCGCGGACCCAAAGCGCGTTGCTGGAAGCGATGGCCGAACGACAGGTCACCGTGGACAATGTGCGCCATACCCTGAAACCGACCTTCTTCGTCATTGCAACCCAAAACCCGGTTGAGCACCACGGGACCTATCCATTACCGGAAGCTCAGCTCGATCGTTTTGCCATGAAGTTGTCGGTCGGCTACCCCGATCGGGACGATGAACTGGGCTTGCTTGCGAATGCCGTCGGTCATGTCAGTGACCCGTCCGAGGCGACGGCTGTCCTCGCTGATGGCGAGCTGGCAGTGTTGCAAGAGCGGGTATCGCAGGTCACCGTCCAACCCAATGTCCAAGCCTATCTGGTTGATCTGGGTCGGGCCACACGGGCCCATCCCAAAGTGACATTGGGGCTTAGCCCGCGAGGTTTGCTGATCTGGCAACGAATCGCTCAGGCATGGGCTTATCTCAAGAACCGCCCGTTTGTTACACCCGACGATGTGCAGGAGGTTGCCGGACCGGTTCTTGGTGTTCGCCTCGCTTTGGCACCTGATGCCACTGAAACGGTCATCAACCAGATCCTGGATTCTGTACCTGTGCCGGTCTAAACACTCTGGCGGATGGGAGACCGACCATGGACATCATCTGGGCCATACTGCTCCGCACGGGGCAAACAGCCATTGAAGCCTCCTCGACGATGGTCGTCGGCTTCGTCATTGCTGCCATCATGCGGCGAATGCTTGGCGCCGCTGGCACGCGCAAACTCTTTGGCGGGGAAGGACTCAAAGGGCTCTTTCGGGCCTGGGTCATCGGGTCGCTTTTGCCGGTTTGTTCCCTCGGGGTGATCCCCGTGGCCCGCGAAATGCGACGGGCAGGTGTCCCCTCTGCGACCATCCTGGCTTTTGTCCTGGCTGCCCCACAACTCAATCCCCTCTCGTTTCTGTATGGTCTCACATTGTCTGAACCGATTGTGATTATCTGTTTCGTCGTGGCAACCATGGTGCTGGCCATCACGGGGGGGGAAGTTTGGAAGCGTGTGTTCGAGCAACCCGCCGACACCCTCCCCCTTGGCGACGAGCCGATGCCGACGCCGGGGTTGAAACGGCTTGCGTCGGTACTCGTTTCGGCTGCACGGGAGGCAGTTGGGCCAAGCATGGCGTATATCTTGATTGGGACCGTGTTCACCGGCCTGCTCGCTGGCCTGATCCCCCACGGCTCGCTGGCCATGACCATGCGGCACGACGACTGGTCTTCCCCGGCTCTGATGGCCCTCATCAGCCTACCCGCATATACCGGAGTGCTGCCGGGCATGATGCGAATCGGTTTGATCTTTGAACACGGCAATTCTACCGGAGCCGCCTTCGTGCTCTTCGAGGTTGGAGTTGGTTTGAACATCGGGCTTATTCTCTGGATCGTCATGCAATTCGGTTGGCGTCGCGTTCTGCTTTGGCTCTTCGTGATGATGTTCTTGGTATTGGCCCTGGGATATGGCATGGAACATCCCCTCTATTTCGCCAAAGAAGAAGCCAGCCACACCCATGCATTCGATGACTGGTCGAGCCCGTTCACAATCGGCTCCGACGCCAATTGGGAAGCGGTGCATGGCAAGCTCCTTCAGAAGGTTGAAGTCTTGGAACCTGTCGCCCTGGGCAGTTTACTGCTGCTCCTTGTCCTGGGACTGATCCTGAACCGGCTTGACCCAACCCATCGCGTGGAGGCGTGGCTGGTTGCCCCAGCGCCGACGTCCGACCGCCCCCAGTCGGTGTGGAACCGGAGCGTACCCGGTCCGGTACTGGGTGCGGTTGCACTACTTGGGCTTGTCGTGTTCAGTGTCGTCGCCCTCTACATCTACTATCCCGACCCCGACCAGGCGTTGACCGAGATGGTCCAAGTGCGTGCCGAGGCGGTTATCGCCGTCCGAACGAATAAGAAAGAGGAAGCGATTCGCCGCATCCAGCAGTGGGATTTACTCACCCGAAAATTGCAGGTAGGGGTGTTCATCCGTACCGGTCGTCTGGACCCCGTAGTGACTCAGACCACGGAAACCTTACGGGAACAACTCGAAGACCTACGCGACGCCCTTCTTGCTGATGACCTCGTCACGGCCAAAGAGCGTCTCCCCGCGCTCGAGGACGCCTACCGGAATTGCCGCGATAGTGTGCAGCGTGCCCAACCCAGCGATTAAATACCGAGCGTCCAAACACCGCGCTGTGTCGGGTGCTCGGAACTCAGTCGCTCCAGAGGGAAGCCCATTCCCGAGGCGGATAGGTGTTATCCCCAATTGCATATCACAAGTTCACTCCTCAATTAGCCTGGTCAGGGGTTGGCGATCAGACCCGCCGACCTAGAATTTTCACCGTTTGAGTGGAATCCCGATCCGGTGAGTTACCAACGGGTATGAGGTATCCCCTCAGTCTCACTTTCGGCATCCGTTGGCAGAATTGCCTGGTGATGCTTCTGCTCATCAGTCACCTGATGGTGACAATCGGCTTCCCTCTCCCATCTCCGAGCCGCAAAAAGCCAACGAACAGCGCTCCCTATCCCTGTCACAATCACCCGTGCGGGTGCCTGAGTTCTGAACAGTGCTGGCAAGGCGACTGTTGCTGCCTGACCCTCGAAGAAAAACTCGCCTGGGCCGAGGCTAACGATGTTGAACCGCCGGAACATGTTCGCCCTCTGATCGCTTTACGTCGAAGCCAATCAACCCCACCACAGACAACGTCCTGCTGCTCGGCGGGTGGATCGAACCCATCAACTTCGGGTTCACCCTGTTGCGAAACTCCTGCAGTGGAGACTTGCTGGAGCCCTTCCCTGGCATGCAGTGCCAAAGAGACCGGCGAATGTGCCCACACCGTGGCCCGATCCCTAGCCAGCTGTTGCCACAGCAAGACCCAACCGTCAAACGCCGGCGACAATACTGTGCTTTGGCTGGCGGGCATCTTTGCTCAAAAGTGTCGAGGCAACGCAGCCGTCGGCCTTTTCCAGCTTGATCCCGTGGTCCTGCCCGAGCGAGTTCCATTTCAACCCCCAAAACCTCATCCCGTGGAACGTCTTGCCCCGAGTTCCGAGCGCATGACTTCACGGACCTACTGCCCACCCATACCTCCGCCGCGATCTGCCTAAGCACTCGATCCCTCCTGACGGTCACGCCCGCATGGCGCATCCCCCTGCTCGTGGACTCGTGCAACCTCGAACCGTTGTCCGATTCGCGAGAGTGAGGATTGTGATTGCGCTGCGTTTGGCGGGCAACGTTGGTCATCCCACGTTTGCCCCATGTGGGCCAGCGAGTCGCTGGAAGACTCACGTGGTCCCAATCGCTCAGCCGGGCGTGATGCTGTGGTAGCCGATCCATGCGCTCCAGCGCACTTTGGCGGCTTGCGATGGGGCAATACCCACACGGTTGCGACTTATTCTGTGTTACATTCACCATCCATCGGAGAGTCCTCCACCCATGAATCGAACCAAACCGAACGGCTTTACCCTCATTGAACTCTTGGTGGTGATTGCCATCATCGCCATCCTGATTGGCCTGCTTTTGCCCGCGGTGCAGAAAGTCCGCGAAGCAGCGGCGCGCCTGAAGTGCCAGAACAATCTCAAGCAGATCGCCCTGGCATTCCACAACTATCACGATGCGAATTCCCTCCTCCCACCGGCCTATATTTCCCGCACGGACATTCCCAGCGGGAACTTCCACCGGTGGTCCTCGTTCGCCCTGGTATCGCCGTACCTCGAACAGACCGCCATTTACAACAACCTGCGGCTGGATTTGAGCCTGTACTCGGCCCCCCCCGAGACACCCGGTGTGCTGCTGCGCCCCGAACATGCCCCCTGGGTGGTCTTGAAGATCCCCATCTTCCTCTGCCCCACAGACGTGCGAACGGAGGTGCAACCCGGATGGGCCGCGGCCAACTACATGGTCAACGCCGGTGACGGGGCCAACGGCGGTACGGCACCGGGCACCGGTCCCATCTTCCAGGATGCCCGCGTTACACTGCAATCGATTACCGATGGAACCAGCAACACCGCGATGCTCACCGAGAGCATCATCGGCCGGGGAGGGACCGCGACGGCCATCACTACGCGCCAGGATGTGCAGGACTTGTTCCTGTTCATCCCGGCAACCACTCCGCTGACCGACGCCGCGTGTGCCTCGGCCACGGTCATCGATACCCAACGGCAGGCCCGCTGGGCCGATGGGGCCGGTACCACGCATCAGTACAACCATTATTACCGACCCAACGACCTGACCCCGGATTGCTCGTCCCGCGCCGGTTTCTGGAAGACGGCACGAAGCCGGCACCCCGGTGGCATCAACCTTGCCCTCTGCGACGGTAGCGTTCGCTTCGTCCAGGAATCGATCGCACCGGCCACCTGGCGGGCTCTGGGAACCCGCATGGGTGGCGAAGTTGTCGCTGACTACTAACCCAGCTCTTCCAATCGGGGCAGGGACGCCCCAACTTGCTACAGGTTCGTAATCGATCATCAACAACTTGATCACCCCCCCTCGCCATCGGTTCACAGCAGCAAGCGCCAGTGTGTTCACTTCCGGATCGGGCCATGCTCCGGCACCCGGACCTTCCCCATCGGAGCAATCGGGGAGCCTGAGCTTGGGACCTCGTGTACCTCCCGACCCAAAAGCCACGGAATCCACATCCAATCTATTGTGGCTAACGAAATGCAAAAAACAAGGACACTCACACGAGTACGTTACCAAACGTAACTACGGGCGTTACGAAACGTCACCGGCAACGTTCGGCGCTCGAACCGGGTCCACGCCGGCCGGTCGGGAACCGCGGAGCCCCACACTGTGGTTTTTTCAGGGAAATCGGCCACACTTTCAGCAACAGCCGTGAGCGATCCACGGGTTCGTTGGGGCACCGGACGGAAGTCAATTGCAACAGGTGGTTGTGTTTGACAAATTTTTGTGTAAACTCAGTATGTGATTCGAACAGCACGCCAGTATCGACGCCGGGTTGCCTCAGTACTCGCCGTTTGGATGACGGTTTTGAGTGTTGGGGTAACACTCTCCCATGCGCATGCCGCCGGTGATCGGCCCCACCAACATGGTTTTGGTTGGAATCACTTGCTGCCTGGGGTCGCCAATGTCGATTGCGATGCCGGGCCACTCGAGCTTCATCGGCACCTGGTGCTCCTGGGTATTGAGCTTCCGGGCAGCTCCACCCCCGATGCCAGCATCCGTACTGTGGGCCTGGTCCAGACCAGTTCAGCGGTGAGTTCCGACTGCGACCGGCCCGAGTATCCACCGGACGATTGCACTCACTTGGGTCTGTCGAGTCGTTCCGGTTGGCTTGCCCCACAACCCGACTTCGATCGTGGGTTCTCCTCCCCGGTCACTTACCCGCCGCTCTCGGCAGTTGCCCGTCAGGCAATGTCTGGCGTTTTGCGCTCATAGCACGTCACTGATCATCCGCATCAGCTGTGCCGAAAGCTCGACCTGGTCGCGTTACGGCCACCGGTCTCATTTGCGACTAATGAATCAGTAATCGGTGCGTTCTCCGTTGAGGTAATTACCATGACGATGGCATCATCTTCTCCAGCTTCAGAAACCCGTGCACCGCGACCTCAGCCGACGGCCCCCCCCCCAACGCGGGGTTGGGTCACCGTTGGGTCCCGAGTATTGCTTGTCGTCTTGGGTGGTGTCGCAGGGGCCGTGTTGACCTGGCTCTTCGTGCCCCTTCCCGCGGTAGAGCACACGGAGCACAGTGATGATTCAGCCCAGGGAAATCCGACGGTCGTCATTTTCGACGCTGAACGGCAGGCAATCGCTGGGATTCAGACAGTCCAGTTGACACCGGAACCTTGGGTTGCGCGGGTCTGGCGAACGGGGCGGGTGGCACTCCATGAGGACCGCATCGCCCACATTAGCCCACCAACGGAGGGGATCGTCCGCGACGTGCGCGTAACACTGGGTCAGACGGTGGCCCCCGGTGATATCTTGGCCGTCATCGATAGCCGCGAACTGGGGCAGGCGAAACTGGATGCCTACAAGGCCCGCATCGCCTTGGTGGCCGAGCAGGAGCTCGCCGCTCGAACACAGACCACAATGGCCAACGCGGAAGAATTGCTCAAGCTGCTCACCGCCGAGACGCCCCTCGCGGAGATCGAGACACGAATGGCCGACAAACCCATTGGTGATTGGCGACAACAACTCCTGGGAGCATACACCCATTGGAAACAGCTCCAATCGCAGCTAGCCTCGCAACGAGCTTCTGCGGGGGCCATCTCCGAATCCGTCATCCGGAAAACGGAGACGGAACTGGCGGCGGCACGAGCGAGCTATACCGCGCTCTTCGAGGAGCTGAAATTCCAGGTGAAAAACCAGGCCCGCCAGGCAGAGTTGAAGCTGCGCGAGGCCGAGACGGCGTTGGATGTGGCGCGGTCCAAGCTGCTCATGCTGGGCCTTTCACGCGAGGAGATCGCAACACTCGACCCCATTGCGGAGGGGGCGACGGCCTCACACCTGCTGGTAAAGGCACCCTTTGCGGGCACAATTCTGGAGAAGCACGCGGTCCGGTTGGAACGCGTCGGCCCACAAGTTCAGATGTTTGTGCTCGCCGACCTCTCCACTGTGTGGGTGCAAGCCGACGTGTTCGAGGCGGATCTGCCACTTGTTCGTGATTTGAAGAACAAGCCCATCGTCTTCCGCTCCGCCGTGGCCGGGATCGCCGAGCGAACCGCCACCGTGGTCAACACCGGCGAGCTGATCGACAAGGAGTCTCGAACTCTCACCTTGACGGCCGAGGCCGCCAACGCCGACCGCCTGCTGAAACCGGGATTGTTCGTCGAAGTTGGTTTCGAGATCGGCGACCCAAACCCGGTCCTGCAATTACCGGCTCAGATCATACTTCGGCACGAGAACAAGCCGTTCGTTTTTGTCCAGGAAGGGGAGGATCGCTTCCGGCGGGTGGACGTGACACTCGGCCGCACCACGGGCGAGAATGCGGAAATCACAGGGGGCCTGAAGCCGGGCGACCGCGTCGTGGTTCGCGGCGGATTCGTGCTCAAGTCCGAGCTTCTCAAAGATCAGATGGCGGGGGAATAGCACCATGCTGGGAACATTGATCGACTTTGTCTTGGCCAACCGCTTTTTGGTGTTTCTCGGTACGCTGATGCTCCTGGCGGCGGGGATTTATGCCGCTGGCCACTTACCGGTGGACGCCGTCCCGGATGTGACCAACGTCCAGGTCCAGATCATGACCACGGCCCCGGCTCTTGGTCCGCTTGAGGTGGAACAGGCCGTGACCATGCCCGTCGAGGCGGCCATGAGCGGCATGCCCCACGTTGAGGAAATCCGTTCGGTTTCGCAATTCGGCTTGTCGGTCGTGACGGTCGTCTTCGAAGAGGGAACCGATATCTACTGGGCCCGGCAGCAAGTGAACGAACGACTGCAGGAGGCACGAGAAAAGATCCCCCCGGACGTTCCGGCTCCCAAACCCGGCCCGATTGCCACCGGTCTTGGAGAAATCTACCAGTTCGAGGTGCGCAACAAGCCTGGCTACAACTACTCGCTAATGGCACTCCGCGAGATCCTCGATTGGCAGATCGCCCCGCAACTGCGAAGTGTTCCCGGCGTCATCGAAGTGAACACCAATGGCGGCGAACTCCGCGCTTATGAAGTTCGCCCCGACCCGAACAAGCTACGGAACTTCAATATTCCGCTCTCGAAGCTGTTTGAGGCTCTGGAGAAGAACAACGCCAACGAGGGGGGAGGCTACCTGCTGCTACGCTCACAGGAACAACGGATTGTTCGCGGTGAGGGCTTGATCCGCTCGCTCGACGACGTGCGCCATGTGGTGCTGGACACCCGCGGGAACGGTACGCCAGTGTTCGTCCATCAGGTGGCCGATGTGCAGTTTGCACCCGTATTGCGACAAGGGGCTGTCACCCGCGACGGCAAGGGTGAGGGTGTGGTCGGCGTTGTCATGCTGCTGGCAGGCGAGAACTCCCGGGAAGTGGTTCGTGCCAGTCGCGAGAAGATGGAGGAAATCCGCAAGTCCCTTCCCGAGGGCATCGAAGTTGATGTGTTCTACGATCGCACGGAACTGGTCGAACGAACGGTTCAGACATTGCAGACCAACCTGATCGAAGGGGGCATTCTTGTCGTGCTCGTCCTGCTTGTACTACTGGGGAGCCTCCGCGCTGGGTTGATCGTTGCCCTGGCGGTGCCCCTGTCCATGGCTGGGGCCTTCGTCGGCATGTGGTACGCCGGCCTATCGGGGAACCTGATGAGCCTCGGGGCGATCGACTTCGGGCTGATCGTGGACGGAAGCGTGGTGTTGATTGAAAACGTCGTCCGCCGCGTGGCCGAACACCGGCATCACCATCAGGTGGCCCGTGCCCCGCTCGAGGTCGTTCGGAACGCCTGCCGGGAGGTGGTCCGCCCCGTGGCGTTTGGCGTCGGCATCATCCTGCTCGTTTACCTGCCGATCCTTTCCTTGCGTGGTGTCGAGGGAAAGATGTTCCGGCCGATGGCTCTGACCGTGATCTTCGCCTTGCTCACCTCCTTGGTGCTGGCCCTGGTGCTCATGCCGGTCCTTGCTTCGATCTTCCTGCGAAGCGTATCCGAAAACGAGCCGGTTCTCATCCGCTGGGCCAAGGCTGTCTATCGCCCCCTGTTACGGTTGGCGATGCGGTCTCCGGTTGCGGTGGTGCTCCTTGCAACGGGCCTCTTTGGCCTGAGTCTGGGAATCGCCGCCGGCATGGGGGCCGTCTTCATCCCCAAGCTCGACGAAGGCTCCATCGCCATCCAAGCAACCCGCCTGTCCAGCGCCTCGTTGGAAACTTCCGTCGCCATGACAACGCAGCTCGAGAATTGCCTGCGACAATTTCCCGAGGTGGAGACCGTGGTGAGCAAAAGCGGCCGACCGGAAATCGCCAACGATCCCATGACGATCAACCTGAGCGACATCATCGTCATCCTCAAGCCGCATTCAACGTGGCGGTTCAGGACCAAGGAGGAACTGGTCAAGGCCATGGAGGAGGCACTGGAACGGGAAGTGCCGGGGCAAGTGTATGCGTTTTCGCAGCCAATCGAATTGCGGGTGGCGGAGTTGATCGCCGGGGTCAAGACCGACGTCGGTATCAGCGTCTACGGCGACGACCTGGAAACCCTGCGGACAACGGCCGAGGAAATCGCTGCGGTGGTGAACAAGGTGCCGGGGGCGGCCGACGTGGCCGTGGAGCAATCGGGCGGTCTGCCTTACCTGCGGATCATTCTCAACCGCGATGCCCTGGCCCGCTACGGGATCAATGCCCGCGACGTGCTGGATGCCGTCGCCGTTGTGGGTGGCAAGGAAGTCGGCTTGGTGTTCGAGGGGCAGCGGCGATTTCCCTTGCAGGTCCGTTACCCCGCTACCGTTCGCGAAGACCTCGACCAATTGAAGCGCGTGACCATCGCCGACGCTCATGGCCGGCAAATCCCTCTGGAGCAACTGGCGGAATTGCGCTTCGAGGACGGCCCCGCCCAGATCAGCCGCGACGCCATCCGACGGCGAGCCGTCATCAGTTGTAATGTGCGGGGTCGCGACCTGGCGAGTTTTGTCAGCGAAGCCCGCAAGGCCGTGGACACCCAAGTGAAATTGCCGACCGGCTATACGGTCGCGTGGGGCGGGCAATTCAAGAATCTGCAGGAGGCCACGCGACGGCTCTCCATTGCCGTGCCCGTGGCCTTGCTGCTCATCTTTGTGCTGCTGTACTCGACATTTGGCTCCACGAAGCTGGCAGCCTTGATCTTCCTCAATGTTCCGCTGGCGGCTTCGGGGGGTGTGTTTGCTCTGTGGTCACGGGGCATGGACTTCTCCATTTCCGCCGGGGTGGGCTTCATTGCTCTATTTGGCGTCGCTGTGCTCAACGGTGTGGTCCTCGTGACGTACATCGTCGAGTTGCGAAAGCAAGGGAAGGATGTCCGAACGGCCGCCTACGAAGGAGCGATGCTACGGCTGCGACCAGTATTGATGACGGCTCTGGTGGCCACTCTGGGGTTCATTCCCATGGCACTCTCCACCGGGTCCGGTGCAGAGGTCCAGAAGCCGTTGGCCACCGTTGTCATCGGCGGCCTGACCACCTCCACACTCTTAACGTTGTTCGTGATCCCAACGGTGTTTCGCTGGTTCGACCCCACGACCGACCAGCAATGACACCACCAGGCAGCCGATTACCAGTCGGCCGGTTGCTTACTCGTTCGAGGCCTCGAGCCGGTGAGCTATACCCGTTCGATTCTGAGTTGCAAACGCGTTGCGTCGAGCCTGGAGAATCCCTCCAGGCTCACTCATTGAGAGATCAGCAAATCAGGAGTACGGGTAGATTCGTCATCAGGAATCGGCATCAGTCACCGACATCCGATTTCACTGGCTCGCTTGCTTGCCCGGTTGGTGTAAACTCGATTTAAGATAATGCCAACCCCGGTTGCGGCTCGCAGAGCAGACCACGGCGGGGTCGCTAAGCCTGATTTGTGAGAATCCCTACCGACGTGTTAGCTATGAACTCAGCCCCATTGCGTGGTTTGGCTCCCGGTCGGGCCTCCGCATTGACACTCGGTTTGCTTGGGGTCCTGGCACTTGGGGTGCTGTGGGCCCTGCTCGGCTACTGGGGTGCAAATCCGGACTACGCCGACCGATTTTTGATTCTGGCTGCGGCCGGTTGGGCAGCTTGGACGGCGCGAAGCGATCTGCGCCGCCTACCGATTCAGCCCTTGTGGTTGGGAAGCCTGGTCCTCTTGGTTGGGGGCGTCCTGTATCCAGTGGGTTGGTTTTTACAAGCAAGTGCAGCTCCTCGACCCGACACTACCCGGTGGGTGATGGGGGCCTGGATGTTGTGCGTAACCGGTGTCGTGCTCTTACAGGGCAGCGCTTCTCATTTGCGGCGACTTGCGTTCCCGCTCGTATTCCTGTTGTTCGCCTTACCCATTCCGCATCGGGTTGAGAAGCCCTTGCAAGCCGTTCTTCAAATGGCAACGACCTCGGTCTCTGCCACGGTTCTACCAGTCCTGGGTGTCCCGGTGGTTCAAAATGGGTATGTGCTCAGCCTTCCCGGTGGGGATTTGGGAGTCGTTGAGGCGTGTAGTGGGGTTCGCTCCGTAACGGCTCTCACCGCCATTGCGGCGTTCGTAGCCTATCACCAAGGATTGGGATTGGGCCGCGGGTTGCTCCTGCTCGGGTTATCCATCCCCCTGATCGCGGCAGTGAATGCGGTCCGGGTAATCCTGAGTGGGTTGATTCAAGAATACATGGGAGTGGAGTACATTCGCGGCTACTGGCACGATGCACTCGGCATCGCCATGATTGTGCTTGGCTTGTTTGTGGTGCTCGGCCTGACCCGCGTGATCCGGCCAAACCCAACCTCACAGCGAGCGCCAGACCCAAGCGCGGATCCTGTCTCTGCTGTGTCAGCGCCCGCAGCATCCCCCTGGCCGACACGGATGGCGATGATGGTATTATCCCTAACCCTACTCGCGACGGCTGCCGCTCAGTATCTGGCTCGACGCGCGATCAGTCCGGATGAAACCCCGCCGCCGCAACTCGAATCAATCCCCCTGAAGCTCGGCCCCTGGATCGGTACGGATCTGCCGGTGCCCGATGATGTTGCCCAGGCCTTGACGGCCGACGAGATTCTGCACCGGCTCTACAGTCACTTTGGCTATGAGGCCCAGGTCTGGGTGATGTACTGGTCGTCGCGACAAATGATGCGGGGCTATCACCACCCCGATATTTGTTGGCCCAATCGCGGGTTTCAGCAGCAGTCGCGAGATGTGGTGGAAGTCCAGCTGGCCAATGGTGGCCGCCTGCCCATCACCGTGCGAGAGTTTGCCCGCGGAACGCAACGGCAACTCGTCTTATACTGGACGCAGGAAGGCCGGCGCGTCTGGACGGAGGAGGATGAACGCCGAGCGGAGTACGAAGCCTTCAGCCATGAGATTCTCCTCGAGCGGCTCGTTAATCCCTCGAAGCCACCCGGCGGGCGCCTGACGGTGTTGATCGGAACTCAGACGTGGGGCGATGGCATGGAAGTGAAGGCCCGCACACTGGAGTTAAGTGGGCGAGTCGCTGATGAGCTTTACCGGCTTTGTCCCTGGGCAGCTGGGGAAGTGCGGCGAGAGTGATGTGCCATCAGCGGTGGGGGAAGCAGAAGGAATCCGGAGGAGAGCGCGGAGGTGCTGATCCCACAAATCGAGCTGCCGGTGTTTGGAAAAGTGCCGATGATAAACCGCGTAGCAATGTTGCTGCAGTTCCACAAGGCGGCTGGGATCCTTGGCCAGGTCTTTTAACTGTCGCGCTACCGAGGTAATCGTCTCTGGAGTGAGCACCCAGCCGACCTGATATTCGGTAATCCAGCGGGCAATTGCGGAGTCGGGTGACCCAGCAAAGAGAACGCCCCGCCCCGCGGCGAGGGCACCAAAGAATTTGGACGGCACCACGGTACCGGTCCACTCGGGCCGCAGGCTGACCAGGTGCAAGTCCCCGGCTCCCAGGCGCTTTTCCAGTTCGGACTCCGGAGCAAAGCCGGCAAAGGTGATGTTGGTATCGTCCAAGGTGACCGCGTTTCGCAATTCCTCCGTGCGATTGCCACGGCTTGCGAAGCACAAGCGAATCGGTTCCCCGCGAAGGGCTCGAGCCAAACTCAGAAATTCGCAATACGAATGGGCCCGTCCAAAGTTGCCGGAGTAAAGCAACCCAAGTCGAGCTTCTCCGAACAGCTCACGGCGGGTTTCCGGATCGGCAACAACCGGCGCGGGCGGCTCCACCAACGCCCAAGGCGTCAAGGTCACTGGGCGCGCCGGTGAGCCATAGCGGGCCAATCGCTCACGCATGCACGGCCCTAAATCCGCGATCAGGCCACACCGGCGATAAGCCGCGGCCAGCAATCGCTTGAGCAACCGCACAACCACCGACGCTTCGGTCAGCAGCCCATCCGCCAACGCCGCTTCGGGATAAAGATCAAAACACCAATGCGCCACCCGTGTGCCGGTCCGGAAAAATCGCCAGGGGAGCGCAGTGAGCACGCTCAAGATTGGATCAGTGCCAACGATGAGCACTTCGTTGGTGCGACGCGGGGAGGACACGGCGGCCCAACTCCACGTGGCGCACATCCAAGCGGCATTAAGCAACCGGCCACGATTTGATGATTGAGCAAACGCTGGCCGCCAAACCCGACGAATGGCGATCCCGCGCCACTGTTCACGCCGAGGGTATGTCAGCGCTTCGTCCCGGCAACCTCGGTTGCAGGGCATGGCGGTCACCTCCCAACCGCGAATCGCCAGCCCCTCCGCTAAGTCGGAGAGGTGACGGGCGCTGACCACATCATCGGGGTAAAAGTAGTGGTAAAGGATTACGGCATGCGGACGTCGAGCAGTCATCAAATGGATAATAGGTAAGCGGAAGAAGGGAAGTGCCCCAACGTTTACCGCACCATTAACAGAGCGTGCGATGAACGATGCAAGTAGATAGCCGCTTGATCAGAACTACTGCCCTGTGCTCCCTTGAACTAATGTGACTGATCGTGGGTCAGTACGTTGGGCAGGGGGCGTCGGTTATGATTTGGTCGTAGATCCAGCGGTAGGTCTTTTCCAATCCCTCCCGCAGGCGGGTGGATGGGGCCCATCCTAGCTTAGCTTTGATCATGGTATTATCGCTGTTCCGTCCGTTCACACCTTTGGGAGCTGACAGATTGTAATGGCGTTTCAGCTTGACCCCGGCGATCTCCTCGGCGATGTCGACCAATTGGTTGATGGTGACCAATTCATCGCTACCGAGGTTGATCGGTTCCCGCACTTCGCTGGCCATGATCAGTTGCGTACCGTAAACGCAATCGTCGATATACTGGAAGCTACGCGTTTGCTTGCCGTCCCCCCAGATCTCGATTTCGTGGACGCCGCTGATCTTCGCCTGAGCCACCTTCCGGCACACCGCCGCGGGTGCCTTCTCGCGTCCGCCCTTCCAGGTCCCCTTTGGCCCATAGACGTTGTGATAACGAGCGACGCGGGTTTCTAACTTGAAGTCCTCCCAGAAGTGACGGCACATTCGCTCGCTGAATAGCTTTTCCCATCCGTAACCGTCTTCGGGCATCGCCGGGTATGCGTCGGACTCTTTCAAAGCGGTCACATTTGGGTCCGTTTGCTTGTCCGCTGCATAAACACACGCCGAGGATGAATAGAAAAATCGTTGTACCCCGGCATCGCGGGCCGCAATGAGCATGTGGGTGTTGATGAGGACGCTGAGCATGCACAGTGCTTTATTGTGCTCAATGAACCCCATGCCTCCCATGTCGGCGGCCAGGTTATACACTTGGGCTACCCCCTGGACTGCCCGCCGGCATTCTTCGATCCGTTCCAGATTTGCCGACCAACTCTCAACCTCGGGGAACCGTTGCCACCATTGGTCCAAAGGTTTAAGGTCCACTGCCCGCACGCGATGCCCTTTCCGCACGAGGTCGGCGACCAAATGGCCACCAATGAACCCACCTCCGCCGGTGACCAGAATCAAATCAGAAGACATCTGTTCATCTCCCAGCAGTTGCAGAAACCAAGGACGAGTGGTTCTCACGCCCCTTTGTCAATTCATACATCTTAGCTCGTACATCGCGGATGTAATTGGCGCGAATCTGGCAAGCAATGAGGCCGGCTCGGCCTTCCAGACAACCGAATCGAATGAAGTAGTGGTAACCAAACCAAATCCATGGCTCAAAGGGTAGCCGGATTATCACGGTTTTGAGCCACCTTCGCCGTTCTTGGGTGTTTCCGAAGAGCCGTGGCTTAACGCTCGTTTCACCGTATTGGCCCGTGGTGAAATAGTGATAGCGGAGACGGGCCTCCCATGTACTGTACTTGTTGTGCCGGTCGAGATACGCTTCCAGCCCTTTGAAATCATCGTGGATAAGCGGAGTGCGGAGCCGGCCGATCGTGCCATCTACGATGACCCGCTCATGGACCTCCATATCCAGACCGCCGGCTGGGTCGTCCACCAGTTGCTCGAAGCGAACTTTACCGCGACGGCCGAGTAACACCGCGGCGAATGAGAACCCGCCAAACCGGAACCGCCGACCAAGGAAGTGGAACCCCTTGGTGACAAGGAACGCAGCCGGGGCAGCGGGGTCGGCCACCGCCTGTTCGACCTCCTCCCAGAGGGCCGGCGGCACCACCTCATCGGCATCCAGCAGCAATACCCAATCGGTGCTGAGGTCCAGGGTATCCAGCGCCCACTGCCGCTTCTTCGGATACCCACCGTGGTAGTCGAATTGCACCACCTCGGCACCGTGCTGCCGCGCGATCTCTGCCGTGCCGTCCGAGCTGTGCGAGTCGAGCACGACCACACGCTCGGCT